>Ga0308163_10000236_pt1 | contig 141358 bp, 128 predicted proteins | sample PhyTR1_FD_201037 | JGI IMG/M metagenome (GOLD analysis project Ga0308163, IMG submission 201037) | Phyllosphere microbial communities from UC Gill Tract Community Farm, Albany, California, United States - DLSLT.R1 | ecosystem: Host-associated > Plants > Phyllosphere > Unclassified | place...
GATGGTCAAGGCGGGCAAGGGGCTGACCGAGATGTTGCTCGGTTCCGAAGATCTGTAAGGGAACACGCATGCGACACATTATTTCCGTGCTTCTCGAGAACGAACCCGGTGCGCTGTCGCGCGTCGTGGGGCTGTTCTCGGCACGTGGCTACAACATCGAGACCCTGACCGTGGCGCCTACTGAAGACGCCACCCTGTCACGCATGACCGTGGTGACCAGCGGTTCGGACGACGTGATCGAGCAGATCACCAAACACCTGAATCGCCTGGTCGAAGTGGTCAAGGTCGTTGACCTGGTCGAAGGCGCCCACATCGAGCGAGAGCTGATGCTGATCAAGGTGCGTGCGGTCGGCAAGGAACGCGAAGAAATGAAGCGGATGGCGGACATTTTCCGCGGCCGCATTATCGACGTGACCGAAAAAAGCTACACCGTGGAATTGACGGGGGATAAAAGCAAACTCGATGGTTTCATCGAGGCGCTTGATCGCACCGCCATTCTTGAAACTGTCCGGACAGGCAGTTGCGGCGTCGGACGTGGCGAACGAATTCTGAAGATTTGATTGCCCGTCCGAAGCTTTGCTGAAATACCTTCCTGACATATTCGTTCAATAAGCAGTTCACCCAGGCCGGCATCGGGATACCCCCGGGCTCATGGCCATTCGGAGATAAGACCATGAAAGTTTTCTACGACAAAGACACCGACCTCTCTTTGATCAAGGGCAAGACCGTCGCCATCATCGGTTACGGTTCGCAAGGCCACGCACACGCACAGAACCTGAATGATTCGGGCGTGAAGGTTGTGGTTGGCCTGCGCAAGGGCGGTGCTTCGTGGAGCAAGGCCGAGAAAGCCGGCCTGACCGTCAAGGAAGTGGACGATGCAGTCAAGAGCGCGGACGTGGTCATGATCCTGCTGCCGGACGAAAACATTGCCAAGGTCTACCGCGAAAACGTCGAACCGAACATCAAGGCAGGCGCTGCCCTGGCCTTCGCCCACGGCTTCAACATTCACTATGGTCAAGTGCACCCGCGTGCAGACATCGACGTGATCATGATCGCGCCGAAGGCCCCGGGCCACACCGTGCGTTCGACCTATGTCCAGGGCGGCGGCGTGCCGACCCTGATCGCCGTGCACCAGGACAAGTCCGGCTCGGCCCGTGATCTGGCCCTGTCGTACGCTGCTGCCAACGGTGCAGGCCGCGCCGGCATCATCGAAACCGACTTCCGCGAAGAAACCGAGACCGACCTGTTCGGCGAGCAAGCCGTACTGTGCGGCGGTACCGTCGAACTGATCAAGGCTGGTTTCGAGACCTTGGTGGAAGCCGGCTACGCGCCCGAAATGGCGTACTTCGAGTGCCTGCACGAACTGAAGCTGATCGTTGACCTGATCTATGAAGGCGGCATCGCCAACATGAACTACTCGATCTCGAACAACGCCGAATACGGCGAATACGAGACCGGCCCGGTCATCATCAACGCACAGACCAAGGAAGCCATGCGCGGCGTGCTCAAGCGCATCCAGACCGGCGAATACGCCAAGAACTTCATCGTCGAGAGCGCCTCGGGTGGCCCGACCTTGCTGTCGCGTCGTCGCCTGAACGCCGAACACCAGATCGAGACCGTCGGTGGCAAGCTGCGCGAAATGATGCCTTGGATCAAGGCAAACAAGCTGGTCGACCAAACCAAGAACTGATCAGTAGAATATCGAATGCATCGATCAGCCCAAAAACTGATCGGTAGGATATTCGCAAAATAAAAAGTATCGCCGGTTCGCCCGGTAGTACTACCGTCCGGCCGACAAGGCCTTGCGGATCTCGATATCACTGATATTGATCAAAGCCTTCCCGCCAGGGAAGGCTTTTTTATTTGGGCGGAAATTTTCGTGCCGCAGCGGTTCTTTTTTTGAATATCCGGCATTGGTAGTGGCCCCCCCTGCCAAGCCTGTCAGGATGGCGCGCGTGTTCCCAAAGTAAGGCGATATCTTTCCGCGTTGCCTTGCCGCCATGGGCTGCGAAACGGCAATTAATTCTGCACCTTAAACAATTTCGAACGGGCCAAGCGCTGAGATACCAAGCTTGGGTTCGCACGTTAAGCTTGGGCCACAACATCTCCCGACCGGCAAGTCCGATCAGCCGGAACACCTTGGCTAAAACGGCGGTAAGTAATGCGCATAGCAATACTCGAAGATGATCCGGCGCACGCGCGATCGATTCAAAGCGCGCTGATTCGACTAGATCACGATTGCCATTTATTTGATGACGGAAGAGCACTTCTGCGTGCCTTGCACCGGGACCGGTTCGATATGTTCATCCTGGATTGGCACGTGCCTCATGTCGAGGGCCCGGAAGTGGTGGCATGGGTGCGGCGCCATATCCGCGAGCAGGTTCCTGTTCTGTTCGTGACCAGTCGCGGTGGTGAAGAAGATGTCATCGAAGGTCTGGATGCCGGCGCCGATGACTACATGATCAAGCCGATCCGGCCGCAGGAACTCAAGGCACGTGTCACTGCATTGCTGCGGCGTGCGTATCCGGATTTGATTCGCAGTCCCGCCACGATATTCGGCGTCTATTCATTTGACTTGCATCGCCGCCAGTTGGCGCTGCGCGAGCAGCCGGTTCCGCTCAAGCCGAAAGAATACGAACTTGCGCTTTTCCTGTTCCGCAATGCCGGGCGGCTCTTGTCGCACGAACACCTGTTGAGCGAGCTGTGGGGGCGGGCAGGGGTCGATACCCGGACGGTATCCACCCACGTATCCCAGCTGCGCCGCAAGCTGGAACTGCGTCCGCAGAACGGTTATCGGCTGACGCCGGTATACGGACTGGGCTACCGCTTCGAAGCGGTCGATCCGATCGTGGAAGAAGGAGAACGGGTATGACAACGACGCGGCTGCATGGTGTGACGAGCATCCACCCGAGGGGTGCCGATCCAGACGTGTCGCGGCGGCTGATCACGCCCCGGTGAATGAACATGTGGGCCCACTTCCTCCAACAGCCAAAGCATGTCGCGTTCGGTGTCGCGGCCTTGCTGCTTGCACTCGTGCTTGGCTTGTGCAACGGGCTGGGGCAGGTGGACACGGTCATCCGGAAGGGCTACGCCAGGATGGCGCCGACACCCCCGGCGGCGGAAGTGGTGGTGGTCGCGATAGGCCCGGAATGCGTGGCCAGCGTCGGGCGCTGGCCCTGGCCGCGAGAGGTTCACGCAGAGCTGCTTGAGCGGATTTCGGCACAGCGACCGCTGGCCATCGGCATGGACATGGTCCTGGCGACGCCCACGCCTGAGCTGCCCGGCGGTCGGCGGCTGGCGGTGGCACTGGGCACCAGTCCAGAACTGGTGCCGACCGTATTCAGTGCGATGCTAGCCGGGCGTGAGTTGAACGGCGAGGCCTCGGTGGACCCGTCGCCGGCGGCGGCATGGCAAGTGCCGCAGGCGTCCACCGCAGCTGCGGTCGTGCGCTACAGCTTGTTGGCCGATGGCAGCACCAGCGACCGGTGGTGGCGCCATATTGCCGTGGGAATCATCGACACGGCGGCGATGTCTGGTGCCAGTGTGGACACGGCGGGCTCATCGTCGCTTCTGATGCGCGTCAACGCGGTGTCGAAACCGGTGCCTGCAGAGCCCGTCACGCGCTTGTTGTCGATGCCGGCACCTGTCTATCAGACGGTCACGGCCCGCGAGGTATTGGCCGGGACGGTCGCGCCAACCCTGTTTGCCGGACGCGTGGTATTGATCGGTGTGGGCGCAGCAGGCTTGCTGGATGCCAGGGCGCTGATGCGCACGGGGCCCGTGCAGGTCGACGGGGGTGTCGAGGCGTCGGCCAGCATTGCCTCGGCCTTGCTCCGGGGTAAGTCGAGCCTGCGTGTCGAGCCGTGGCACAACGCCTTGTTCACGGCGGGCGTGACCCTGTTGCTGCTGGTCGCGCTGTGGGCGCAGCCGCCGCTGCGTGCATTCATGCTCTGTATGGTGATTATGTCCCTGGGCGTGGCGGCAAGTTATGCAGCGTGGTGCGTGGCGGGGCGATGGGTGGCGCCAGGCGCCTTGCTGTTGGCCAGCATGCCGGTGTTCGCGCTGTTGACATATCGCCTGGTGGGTCGTCTGCCACTGCAACTCGGATTTGCCTCGTTTGTGCCGGTGATGGCCGCAAGGCTTCATGCGGGCGGCCCCGTTACGTCCCGGCAGTTGCTGCCTGGCAGCAACGCAGACGGATGTGGCCGTCGCGACAGGTCGCAGGACCGCTTGCAAGATCGCTCGCACGACAGCTTGCGAGATGCTCAGCCGGTGCTTGCGCAAGAAGAAGCGGAACACCAGCGCGATCTCCAGTCCATGCGCGACCTGTTGATGGCCGCCATCGAAAGCTTGCCGGACATCATGCTGGTGTGCCAGGCCCCCGGGCGTGTGGTGATCGGCAACCTGGCCGCGGCGACTTACTTCGGTGCGACCAGCGTGAGCTTGCGCAACCGCAGCCTGGCGACATTGCTGTCAGGCCTGACGCCGATAGACGGCGCTGCGTGCGCAGGTGCATGGGAAAGCGCATCGGACAGCAGCTTCCCCTTTGCGCAGTACCAGCAAGGGGTGGAGTGCCGTGACGAAAAGGGCGCGGAGTTCCTGTTCAAATGTGCCCCTTGTGCAAGCTTGCCGGCCGACGGCGAGGGATGGATTGTCAGCTTGGTGGACGTCGCGGCTTTGCACGAAGCCGAACGCCGTCGTGACGACGCCATGAAGTTCCTGTCGCACGACATGCGTTCGCCACTGACGGCAATCCTGGCCTTGCTGAGCTTGAACCGTGAAGACGCAAGCGAGCTGCCGGCCGACGAAATGCTGTCGCGCATTCGCCGCCTGGCCAGCCGCAGCCTGGCCTTGGCAGAGTCCTTTGTTCAGCTGGCGCGTGCCGAGCCACCCGAGCACGCGCGCGATGCCGTCGATCTGGCCGACATCGTGATGGACGCTGCCGACGATTGCTGGAGCCAGGCGCAGGCCAAGCGGATTGTCATCGACGTGGACGTGCCGCCCAATGCGGCGCAGACGCTGGGTGATCGCGAGTTGATTCGGCGCGCGGTGATCAACCTGGTCAACAACGCCGTCAAGTTCAGTCCGCGCAGCAGCCGGGTGGTGTGCGCGGTGTCACTGATGGACGAAGAGTGGTGCATCGCGGTGCGGGACGAGGGGAGAGGCATTGCCTTCGAAGACCGCGAACTGCTGTTCAAGAAATATGTGCGCCTGGGCGACAGCGAGCCTGACGCCGAACCGGGCGTTGGACTTGGCCTGGCTTTCACCAAGACCGTGGTCGACCGCCACAATGGCCGCATCGAGGTGGACAGTGTGCTGGGCGTAGGCAGCGAATTCCGGCTGTATCTCAAGGTCATGACCTGAACGCCGGCGGGCACGCGCGTGCACCGCGCACGGCGATCTGCCTCGTCGTGCCATTCGCATATCTGCCTGCCAGCGTCCAGCGCCTGCCTGACCCTCCATCCGACACTTGTTTAAACAATGCTCATCGCAGCTTGGTGTGCTTGAGTGTGCTTTCCTAGACTCTGTGCATGTGTCGGATCTGCTGATGCGACACCTCGCCATGCGGCAGCCGCCGTGCATGCGCGGTGTGAGCCACGGAGAAAGGCATGACGGAATATCCGGCCATCGCAATGCAGAAGACGGGGCACGAAAGCCTTGCCCTGCATGTGCATCACTACTGCGCATTCGGCTTCGCCATCGTGGTGATGCTCGCGCATATCGGATTGCTTGGCTGGTCCGACATCGAGGTGTCGCCGTCGTATCCCGGCTTCGTGCCGGAGGCGCTGCGAACCGGCATGCAAGCGGAGATCCAGGCCGGCTTGCGAACCGGCTTGCAAACCGGGCTGCACGTGGCGATCGCCGTGACGCTGATCGCGCTCGCCTCTGTCATGCCGCACCGTGGGCTGCGCTATCTTGGTGCTGCGTTCATGGTGTTGGCGATCGGGGAAAGCGCGGCTTTGCTGGTGCCAGGTGGCGAGCTCGCTGGCGCCGCGCCGATGTGGTTGCATACAGGAAGAAATGAAGGACTGAACGCAGCTCTGCATGCCGGGCTGAATGCAGCAGTCACAGTGGGTTATCTCGTGCTGATCGCGCTGTACGTCCGCTGCGAGGATGAGCACTCGGCACGGACCGATCGACGCACTGCACACCGTAGCGTTCTGGCCGCCATCGTCACGCGTCGCCGCGAGTGCGTGATCTCGATCTGGTTGCTTGCCTTGCTGACCGTCCAGGCCTTGGCGTGGTCAGGGCAGTACTCGCCCGGCACGTGGGGCATGCAGCTGGCTTCGGTCAGCAGCCTGACTGCCGAGCTGGCCTTGCTCACCGCCATCATGGTGTCGACGGTGCAGCATGTGCGCACGCAGATGCAGGCCAATCGTCAGCTGCAAGTGCTGGCACATACCGATAGCCTGACCGGCCTGTACAACCGACGTCATCTCGACACCGAGATCGAGCAGGCCTGTCAGCGGGCGCGTCGTCACGGCGCCTGGCTGTCGGTGCTGATGGTCGACATCGATCACTTCAAACTGTTCAACGACACCTACGGTCATCTGCAGGGTGACGACTGCCTGCGACGCGTCGCGGCCGCGCTGCAGCGGCGCCAGCAACGCTGTGACGATGCCGCCTGTCGTTATGGCGGCGAGGAGTTTGCGCTGATCCTGCCGGCCTGCGACCTCGATGCGGCACGTGGCCTGGCAGCATCGCTTTGCCAAGCGGTGCGTGCGCTGGGCATCGAGCACGCGCGCAGTGTCCGAGGCAGGGTGACCGTAAGCATCGGCATCGCGGCGGTGCGAGTCACGGGTGACCAGCGCGGCACGGATCTGCTGCGGCTTGCTGATGATGCGCTGTATGCAGCCAAGCGTGCGGGCCGGGATACCGTCTGCGCCGCGTAGGCGCGAGCCCTGGGTTTGCCGGCGTGCGCGAGGCAAACTCATCCGCATCGCGTGTATCCTTATATCCAGCTGGTCAGTTCGGTCGCCGGATCGACCTCGTCCCCTCTCTCCAGGAGTCGCCTTGACCTCTTTCCCCAATCCGGCGCGCGGCACACGCGGCATGGTGGTGGCGCCGAATGCGCTGGCAGCCCAGACTGGCCTTGCCGTCTTGCGTGATGGCGGCAATGCTGTCGAGGCCATGATCGCGTCGGCAGCGGCGGTGGCCGTGTCCTATCCCCATATGAACAGCATCGGGGGTGACGGGTTCTGGTTGATTTCCAAGCCCGGCGAAGCGCCGCGTGGCCTGGAGGCATGTGGGGCGGCAGCGGGTGCGGCAACCATCGAGTCGTACCGCGCCCATGGCCTGAGCGCCGTGCCCACGCGCGGCGGTCTGGCCGCCAATACGGTGGCGGGCACGGTTTCCGGATGGCAGGCTGCCCTGGCATATTCGCAATCCGAGCTGAGTGGCCGTCTGCCCTTGTCGCGCTTGCTGGAAGACGCCATTTTCTATGCGAAACAGGGCGTGCCGGTGACTCGCAGCCAGGCTGCCTGTACCGCCAGCCGTCGTCTGGAACTGAGTCAACTGCCTGGGTTCGCCGACACCTTTTTGCAAGATGGTGCCGCGCCCGCCATTGGTGCGCGCTTCCTGCAGCCGCGATTGGCGGCGACGCTGGAACAACTGACCCGCGCGGGCCTCGATGATTACTACCGGGGCGACCTGGCGCGCAGCATTGCTGCCGACCTGGCGTCGCTCGGCAGTCCGCTGGCCTTGTCCGACCTGCAGGCGCATGAAGCCGTCTGGAAGACGCCGCTTGCCTTGAAGCATTCGCTTGGCACGGTCTACAACATGCCGCCGCCTACCCAGGGCCTGGTGTCGCTGCTGATTTTGGGTCAACTCGATCGCATCTGGCATCCGGCGCTGGAATCGCTGGGGGCAAGCTTCGTGCACGCATGCGTGGAAGCCACCAAACAGGCCTTTGCCGTGCGTGACCAGCACATCACCGATCCGCGTCACATGAGTCTGGATCCGGTCAGCTTGCTGGCGCCTGACGCGCTCGACAGAATGGCCGCCCGGGTCTCGCGTGATCAGGCGTCGCCCTGGGGCGCAGGGCAGGGGCCGGCCGACACGGTGTGGATGGGCGCAATCGATCGCGATGGTGTGGCGGTGAGCTTCATCCAGAGCATTTACCACGAGTTCGGCAGCGGCCTGGTGTTGCCGCAATCCGGCATCAACTGGCAGAACCGCGGCTGCAGCTTCTCGCTGGATTCCAGCGCACGCAATCCCATCGCGCCTGGCCGCAAGCCCTTCCATACCTTGAACCCGGCCATGGCCCACCTGTCCGATGGCCGCACGCTGGTCTACGGCAACATGGGCGGCGACGGTCAACCGCAGTCGCAAAGTGCGGTGTTCAGCCGCATCGTGCACATGGGCATGAATCCGCAAGCTGCGATCGACGCCCCGCGCTGGTTGCTGGGACGCACCTGGGGCCAGAGCAGCGATTCACTGAAAGTGGAAGCGCGCTTTCCGGACGAAACCGTGTTGGCGCTGCGTTCGCATGGCCACCTGGTGGATGTGCTGCAACCCTATGACGAGAGCATGGGTCACGCAGGCGCCATCGTGATGCACGCCGATGGCTTGTACGAAGGCGGCTCGGACCCGCGCAGCGACGGGGCGGCGGTTGGCTGGTAGCGTGCCAGCCAGCGGCACGCCGCGTAGAAATTGCCGTCCGATGGCGTTGTAATACCAATTGCGCAATCGCGGTTCGCAGGCCGGCAAAACCGCCGCGGAACCGCGATTGCAGATCACTCCACGTTTTCGCAGGGATATAGATGACCAAGATGAATATCGGCATGATCGGTGTGGGCATGATGGGCCACGGCATTGCCAGCAACATCGTCAAGCACGGCCATTCGCTCGCTGTGTTGAATCACCCGGGCAATCAGCCTCTGGACACCTTGCTCGCCGCTGGCGTGACCACCGTCGACACCGCAAGCGACCTCGCCTCCAAGGTCGATATCGTCCTGCTGTGCGTCACGGGATCGCCCCAGGTCGAGGCCGTGCTGCTTGGCGAAAGCGGCGTGCTCAAGGGCATCAAGCCGGGCACGGTGATCATCGATTGCTCCACCGCCATTCCGACCTCGACGGAACGCTTGGCGGGGATCGTGTCCGAAGCCGGCGGACGTTTCATGGACGCCGCGATGACGCGCACGCCCAAGGAAGCCGCCGAAGGTCGCCTCAACCTGCTGGTGGGTGCCGACGATGCCTTGTTCAAGGAATGCCGCCCGCTGCTGGAATGCTTTGCCGAGAACATCACCCACGCAGGCGCAGTCGGTGCCGGTCACCGCATGAAGCTGCTGCACAACTTCGTGTCACTCGGCTCGGTGGCGCTGATTGCCGAGGCTGCCGCCAGCGCCGAACGCGCAGGCATTGCGTCGGATGTGTTCATCGAGGTGCTGAGCAAGGGCGGTGGCGGTGGTACGGCGCTGGAACGCATCAAGCCCTTCATCACCGACAAGGACGTGTCCGGCTTGCGCTTCGCGATGTCGAACGCGCTGAAAGACCTGGACTACTACACCACCATGGCGAAAGACGGTCACTGCGCGCGCGCCATTGCCGATGGCGTGCGTCAAACTTTCGATGCGGCCTTGAAGGGCAGCGATCCGCAAGTGCTGGTGCCCGAATTGGTCACGATCCTCGCGCAACGCGGAGACGCAAGCTGATTTCGTTGAGGTAGTGCAAGAACCGCCGTCACCGCCCCGGTGACGGCTGCTGTGCCCGCAGACCGTCGCCCGATGGATGCGCTGTTTGACCGTCGCCTGCACATGTCTCTTCCGCAGGCTTGGTGCCTCTCCCCGAATATCCCCGCTCAGACCCGCTTGTTCAGCGATGGCAAATCGTCGCTGCACTACAAAAAACTCATGTTCATTCTCACTGGGTGGGAATGGTTCCCCCACAGGTCGAGAATGGCCGTTAAGCTGCGCAAACACATCGAGACACACTTTTCGAGCTGCGCGTGGACAAAACCGTTCCTTCCGCCGGCGCTGACCGCGTCCTGTATCTCCTGGCGACACTGGCGCAGGAAGGCCGCCCCTTGACCGTGGCGGCCTTGGCTGAACAGACGGGCATGGCGACCAGCACGGTGTATCGGCAAGTGGCGCTGCTCAAGCGCTGGGGCTTCGTCTCCGAGCGCGACGGCGAATACGCGCCGGGCCCGGTCAGCCTGCAGCTGGCGGTGGGTTTCGACAATGCCGAACAGCTGGTGCGCGAAGCGCGGCCCGAGATGGAGCGCCTGTCGCGCGAATCCGGTGAAAGCGCCGGCCTGGTCGTGGCGGTGAAGAACCAGGTGGTGTGCCTGGACATCGTCGAAAGCACCCAGCCGCTGCGTTGTTCCTTCGAGCGCGGCCGCGGGGTGACCTTGCTGCGGGGTGCATCGGCCAAGTCGCTGTTGGCCTTCATGCCGCGTGCGGCGTGCGACGCCGTGATGAACGAATTGCTGGCCGACGAGCCAGCCTCGCGCGAGCGTCTGGCCGATGAGCTGGAAGCCGTGCGCCGCGCCGGCTTTGCGATCAGTGAAAGCGAGGTCGACGCCGGTATCTGGGGCGTGAGCGTGCCGGTGTATCGGCGCCGCGACCGTGCCGCAGGCTCGCTCACGCTGATGGCCCCAAGTGTTCGCGCCACCTCGCGCGAAAAGCATCTGATCGATCGGACGGTGATTGCCGCCGGCCGTATTTCTGCGCGTCTGCAGAGTTTTTGATTACCCCCTGGAGGAGACCCCCCATGATTACCCGTCGTTCGTTTTCGATCCTGGCGCTGGCCGCGCTGACCCTCAGTGGCACTGCATTCGCTCAGGACGCCAATGTCATCCGCGCCGTCACCGACGCAACCTTCCCGCCGATGGAATTCTTCAAGGACGGCAAGCGCACCGGCTTTGACATCGAGCTGACCGAAGCCCTGGCTGCTGCCGCCGGCAAGAAGATCGAATGGACCGACATCGACTTCAAGGGCCTGGTCCCCGGTCTGGTGTCCAAGCGCTTCGACATCGCCGTGTCGGCCATCTACATCACGCCGGAACGCGCCAAGGTTGTCGACTTCACCGAGCCCTACTACGCCGGTGGCATCGTCGTCGTGACCAAAGACCCGGAAATCAAGACCCTGAAAGATCTGGACCGCAAGTACGTCAGCGTCCAGGTCGGCACCAAGTCGGTCAACTACCTGAAGGAAAACTTCCCGCTGGTGCGTCGTACCGAAGTCGAGAAGAACCAGGAGATGTTCAACCTGGCTGAAATTGGCCGTACCGCGGCTGCCGTGACCGGCAAGCCTGCTGCCAAGCTGTTTGCACAAAGCCACCCCGGCTTCCGCGTGTTGGAAGAACAAATCAGCACCGAGAACTACGGCATTGCCGTGCGTCAGGACCGCCCGGAACTGACCAAGGAACTGAACGCTGCACTGGCCAAGATCAAGGCTGACGGCAGCTACGACGCCCTGGTCAAGAAGTGGTTCGAATCGCCTGCCCAATAAGCAGCGCATCTGGCCGATTGGCTTTTCTGGACCGATAGCGGGGAATACCTGATGGAACTCGATTTTGCGCCGGTGATCGCCGGCGCTGGCGATCTGGCGCGTGGCGCGCTGGTCACGGTTGAATTGACCGCCGTGGCCTTGTTGCTGGGCTGTGCAATAGGCTTGATGGTCGGCATCGGCCGGCTCGACCCCAAGAAATATGTGGTCTATGGGCTGTGCACGGCCTATGTCAGCGTCATCCGGGGTACCCCGCTGTTGGTGCAGTTGTTCATCTGGTTCTACGGCCTGCCGCACTTTGGCATCACGCTGCCCGCGTTCTTCTGCGGGGCAGTGGGCCTGGGCATCTATTCCGGCGCCTATGTGTCGGAAATCGTGCGCGGTTCGATCCAGTCGGTCGACCGCGGTCAGACCGAAGCTGCCCGTTCGATGGGCATGTCGGCAGGCATGGCAATGCGCAGCATCGTGTTGCCGCAAGCCTTCGTGCGGATGATTCCGCCGCTGGGCAATGAGTTCATTGCGCTGATCAAGAACTCGGCGCTGGTGTCCTTGCTGACCATCCACGACGTGATGCATGAAGGGCAGAAGATCATCAGCGTGTCCTACCGCTCGCTTGAGGTCTATCTCGCGGTGGCGCTGGTGTACTTCTTGTTGACGGGCGTCGCCACGCTGGTGTTGCGCATGATTGAAAAGCGTCTGCGCGCAGGAGGGATGGTGCAATGAGTTCGGCTGCTATGAATTCCACAGCAATGAATGTCACAAACAAGACGCCCCTGATCGACATCCGGGGCCTGGCCAAGTCCTTCGGGACGAACAAGGTATTGAACGGCATCGACTTCCACGTCGATGCCTCGCAGGTGGTGGTGGTGATCGGGCCCAGCGGCTCGGGCAAGAGCACCTTCCTGCGTTGCTGCAACGGCCTGGAGATTCCCGAGGCCGGCAGCGTGGACATCTGCGGCAAGCGTCTGGTCGACAACGGCAAGATGCTGCCCGAAGCCGAGCTGAACGAGCTGCGCAAGCACGTTGGCATGGTGTTCCAGGGCTTCAACCTGTTCCCGCACCTGAGCGTGCTGGGCAACGTCACGGTGGGCCCGCGCAAGCTGCTGGGCCTGTCGCGTGCAGAAGCCGACAAGCGGGCGCGCGTGCTGCTGGAAAAGGTCGGTCTGTCGCACAAGGCCGACGCCATGCCCGCCAGCTTGTCGGGTGGTCAGAAGCAGCGCGTTGCGATTGCGCGCTCGCTGGCGATGGAGCCGCGTGTCATGCTGTTCGACGAGCCCACCTCTGCGCTCGATCCCGAACTGGTCGGCGAAGTCTTGCAGGTGATGAAGCTGTTGGCCAAGGAAGGCATGACCATGATGGTGGTCACGCACGAGATGGGCTTTGCGCGTGAAGTGGCGGACGTGGTGGTGGTGATGGACGGCGGGGTGATCGTCGAGGCGGGCGACCCGGCCGTGGTGTTCACCAACCCGCGCGAGCCGCGCACGCGCTCGTTCCTGCAGGCGGTGTTGAGCCGCGAGTAATCGGGCTTCACTGCCATCCTGTCTACTTGCCACCTAATCTTTGCTACCCATTCTTTCCTATCCATGACGCACACGCTTTTTGCCGCCGAGGCGCTGCTTCCCGAAGGCTGGGCTCGACACGTCCTGCTCAACTGGGACGAGTCCGGTCGCCTGACGCGCGTCGAGCCCGACAGCCTGCCGGGTTCTGACGTGCCGCGCGCAGCCGGGCCCTTGCTGCCCGGCATGCCCAATCTGCACTCGCATGCATTCCAGCGCGGCTTTGCCGGTTTGACCGAATTCCGCGCCACCCGCGCCGACAGCTTCTGGAGCTGGCGCGAGCTGATGTACCGCTTTGCGCTGCGCATGTCGCCCGATGCGCTGGAAGCCATTGCCACGCAGCTCTATATCGAGATGCTGGCTGCCGGCTACACGACGGTCTGCGAATTCCATTACGTGCATCACCAGGAAGACGGCCAGCCTTACGCTGACGCCACCGAGATGATGCAGGCGCTGCTGCGGGCGGCCAAGGCCGCGGGCATCGGCATGACCTTGCTGCCAGTGCTCTATCAAGCCGGCGGTTTCGGCGGCAAGCCGGCGCAGGCAGATCAGCGCCGCTTCCTGTCCGGCACCGATGCCATGCTGCGCCTGATCGACCGGCTTACCCAGCAATGCAAGGCCGCGCCCGAGATGAACGCGCGGGTTGGCCTGGCGCCGCATTCCTTGCGCGCCGTGCCGCCCGAGGCCTTGCGTGATGCCGTGGCCGGCCTGCATGCGCTCGATGCCACTGCACCGGTGCACATCCACGTTGCCGAACAGCAGCGCGAAGTCGAAGATTGCATCGCTTGGAGCGGACAGCGTCCCATCCAGTGGCTGCTCGACAATATGCCGGTAGACCAGCGCTGGTGCGTGATCCACGCCACCCACATGGTCGAGATGGAGACGCTGGGCCTGGCGCGCAGCGGCGCTACCGCCGGCATCTGCCCGACCACCGAGGGCAACCTGGGTGATGGCTTCTTCGACGCCGAACGGTATCTGGATGCAGGCGGTTCCTGGGGCATCGGTTCCGACAGCAACGCATCGATCAGCGTGACCGAAGAACTGCGCCTGTTCGAATACGGCCAGCGTTTGCTGCTGCAGCGTCGAAACGTACTGGCCTCGCAGGCCCGCCCGCAGGTGTCGGAGCGCATGTACCTGGAAGCCGTGGCCGGTGGCGCCCGTGCCAGCGCCCGTGCGGTCAATGGCCTCGCGGTCGGCCAGCAGGCCGACTTCGTGGTGCTCGACGGCGCCAGCGCCGGCCTGGCAGGCTTGCCGGCCGCGCAGGCGCTGGGCGCGCACGTGTTCTCGCAACGTGGCGCACCCGACATCGCCGGGGTCTGGACGGCAGGTACCCAGCGTATCGACGCCGGCCGCCACGACTTGGCAGAGCGCAGCCGCAACGCCTTCATCGCAGCGCGTCGACAGCTGCTGGCGTAAGCATTTGGCGTGCAAGGCGGGCCGTGTGTTCAGCACGCGCCCGCCCGCCGCGCTACCCCGCAATTTCGAGCAGGCGGGCAGGGCGCGCATCGGTTAATCTTCAGCCATGCAGACACACTACCCACACCCCATCATTGCGCGAGAAGGCTGGCCCTATCTCGGCGCGGCCGCCGTCGTTTCGGTGCTCGTCTCGTTCTGGTCGTTCTCGTGGTCGATCCCCTTGTGGATCATCACGCTGTTCATCCTCCAGTTCTTCCGGGACCCACCGCGTACGGCGCCGACCCAGGCCAACGCCGTGCTGTCGCCTGCCGACGGTCGCATCGTCTCGGTCGAAAAAGTGTTCGATCCCTACGCAAAACGTGAATCGCTGAAAATCAGCGTGTTCATGAACGTCTTCAACGTCCACTCGAACCGCGCCCCGGTCGACGGCACCATCGAAAGCGTTGCCTACTTCCCCGGCAAGTTCGTCAATGCCGATCTGGACAAGGCATCGCTGGACAACGAGCGCAACGCCATCGTCATCCGCCGTCCCGACGGCGTGGTGGTGACCTCGGTTCAAGTGGCCGGGCTGATCGCCAGGCGCATTCTTTGCTATGTCAAAAACGGTGAAGTCCTCAGCCGCGGTCAGCGCTATGGGTTCATCCGCTTTGGATCGCGGGTGGACGTCTACCTGCCGCCAGAGGCACGCCCCCGCGTCACCATCGGCGACAAGGTAAGCGCCACCACGACGATTCTTGCGGAGATTTGATGACAGAAATTGAACGGCGCCGGCGCGGTATATACCTGCTCCCCAACGCCTTCACGACGGCAGCCCTGTTCGCAGGGTTCTACGCCATTGTGCAAGCCATGAACGGCCGCTTCGACGTGGCCGCCATCGCCATCTTCGCGGCCATGGTCCTCGACGGCATGGACGGCCGCGTGGCACGCCTGACCAACACCCAGTCGGCCTTCGGCGAGCAGTACGACTCGCTGTCCGACATGTGCTCGTTCGGGGTAGCGCCTGCACTGGTAATGTACGAATGGATCTTGAAAGACCTGGGCCGCTGGGGCTGGTTGGCTGCGTTCATCTACGTAGCTGGCGCTGCGCTGCGCCTGGCGCGCTTCAACACCAACCTGACGGTGGTCGACAAACGTTACTTCCAAGGCCTGCCGAGTCCTGCGTCTGCTGCGCTGGTGGCTGGATTCGTATGGCTGGCGGTCGATAACAAAATGCCCATCCAGGAACTCTGGCTGCCATGGGTTGCTTTCGTCGTGACGGTCTATGCCGGTGTGTCGATGGTCAGCAATGCGCCGTTCTTCAGCGGCAAGTCCTTTGCCCTGAGCCGCAGCGTGCCTTTCTGGGGCATTTTGCTGGTGGTGCTGGCCTTTGTGTTCATCTCGGTCGATCCCCCGATCGCACTGTTCGGGCTGTTTGTGATTTATGGTCTGAGCGGGTATTTCCTGTGGTTGTGGAGATGGCAGAAGGCAAGGCGCTTGCAACGGCAACGGCGAGGGCTATCGGAGTAATTAACTGACACTTTTCAAAGAAAATGCGGTGAATCGGACACGATCACTGCATTTTTTTTGATGTCGCTATTTTTCAAGGCGTGGCGCTCAAATTTGAGACGGCATTATGGTAAGTGGTAGTTAGTTTTTCGACATGGCCTTTCTTTGGCAGGGCAGTTTCAATATAAATTTATTTGTTTGGAAGTCAATGCCAAAATTTTTCCCCTCCGAGCCTTCTAAGGGTTCTAAATAAATAGAGCCGTTGTTTGACTCAATGATTCGCTTCACGAGACTCATTCCTATACCGCTACCTGCCTTCCCTGTAAGTGAGGCAATACTTCCAGAAAAGCCTTCATCGTATATTTTTGCAAGTTCGTTTTCTAGAATTTTCGTGCTGCACATTTGAAAAGTTATGAATATATATGACCCTTCTTCTAAGATATTAATGAATAATTTTGTGTTTGGAATGGTGTATTTCGCTGCGTTGTCAATTATGTGGTAAAGAGCGACATGTATCGACTCGTAATCAAAATATGCCGACGCTTCGCTCTGTTGAACAATTACGTCGACTGATTTGTCTGTAAAGTCAGGGAAAAAAAGGTACAAGACGTTCATTAGCACTTTATGCATTACGTGGGAATATGGTCGTAAGTCGGGTGTGGCAATGAAGAGCTTGTTGAAGACTGATATTTCTGTCTTCATAGATGCATTGTTTTTTGCTAGTCTCAATAGTGTTTTGGCAGCTTCTAAGGCATTACTTTCTATGACGTTTCTCGCATAGTCGATATGGCCTTTCATTTTTCCAGAAAGTTCATCCTGTGAAAGCAAGGCATAAATTTCTTGGATGTTATGTGCATTTAGTGATGTTAGGTTGTGGATTAAACGCTTTGTATTTCGATTGTTGGCCTCGATTTGGTCGTTAATCGTCTCGTTAATATAATCGACCGAGTCTAGAATTGTACGTGCTGTGGTTTTGAATTTTTGTGAGCTGCGAATATTGTCGGGGTGGTCTGAGATGGCATAAATAGTGCCACGCTCGCTGCTTAATCGACCAGCTCGGGCTTTGTTGTTGAGAACTAGCACCGATTCGTTTTTGATCGTTTCTAATAATATTGAATCAGCTAAATCTAGTGTGTTAGTAATTTTTCTGCCGTCGATAGCGACTAGTTTGTAACGCATAAGATTCCTAAAAAATTATTTCGCTAGAGAGTTCTTCTACGAGTTTTGTAAACTCATATGGGTCGGCATTTTTCGGTAAAAAAGATGCCGCTTTGCGCAGCGCTGCATGGAACCTATCGCCTTGGGTTTCTATTGAATAGATAACAACTTTCTTGGATGGGTATTTTTCGATAAGTGCTTGGGCGAGTCCTAGTCCTTCGCTCTCGAACCCCATTTTCTTTCCTACTCCTTGCACGTCAACGAAGAGAATATGGGCGTTAAAGATAAGTGCATCATCTAATGTGGCTGCATCTTTTACAAGAAAGGTATTTTTCCATCCGCTATTAACTAAAATTTTTACAACTTGAAATTTTGCATCGTCGTCGATAAATAATACGTGAGTATGTAGTTTTCTTTCTGCTAAGCTCATGTTTTTTCCAGGCTTGACAATGGGTTTTGGGGGCGGATTGGCGTTAGAGTCCGGTGTTGTTGTCTGATTGTTTATCACAATCGATTGGTTTGGGTTTGTCGTAGGAGGCGTGCGCTTGTTTCGGAAGTAATTAATGATGCCTCCTATAGCGAAAATTCCGATTCCACTAAAAATCCATTCAATATTATTTTTAAGCCAATCCATTTCTTCCTCTCGTAATAAAGTGCGAGCGTTTAGTAAGTGGTGTTAGCGATTTGCTAACAATCGCCGTGGGTAATTGAATTTTTCTCTCAAATGAATTTACCAAAAAAGTTTACAATTTGCAATATTTAAATGTTGTTAAAATGTTGTTATTTAGTCTGCGGTGATCTTGGTGGATTCAACTGTCGTAGAGATTTGCGCTGTTGTTCAGTGATAGCCGAGCGAATTGTGTTTTTTTTTGGAATATTAAAAATAGAGGAGAAATAGATTTCCCGGTTTTGACTTGGTGCGCTCTTGGCTGAAATGCAACACCGGAATTCGTTAGGGTATGTAGATCGGAACTCAATACATCCAGTTGATGATTGATGAACGTAACAGTATTCATCTTAGTTTGAATGCAGGATTGAGTTGTCGAGCTATCGCTCGGCAACTCAATCGTCCGACCTCTTGCGTAGTGCTGGAGGTGGCATGCAACACACTTGGCGTTAGTTACGACGCGGAGCGTGCAGCGGTCTCCAGTCATGCACCCCTACGAAGATGGCCGTTCAAGCTCAAGACAGGTTCGGCGTTGTGGAGTCGGAATACGGGCCTTGATGACCTCTGGCTGGTCGTCAGAGCCAGTTGCGGGCAGCCTACGTAAGATGAACTTTGACGATGTTGCCGCTACATGTTGCACAAGACGATTTATTGCGCGATCTACGCACTGCCGCGCGGTGAGTTGCGCAAAGAATTAATTACCCAATTGCGCCTGGCGCACAATTCGAAGAATTCTCGAGCGCGAAGTGGGGTCGTCGCGGTCAACTGCCGAACATTACCTCAATCCACGTGCGCCCGATCAAGGTCGCCGCGCGACTGAGACAGGACCAGTCGCGGGCCGATTTGATCAAGACGGCGGGAAACCGCATTGCGGTGGGCACGCTGGTCGAACACAAGAGCCGCTCCCTGTTGATGACTCGTCTGGACGATTGTTCGGCAGATGTCACGCTGGAAGCCTTTAGTCGGAAGTTTCGCCACGTCCCGGCCTGCGTGAGAAAGACGCTGACCTGCGACCAGGGAAAATACCAAGGGATTGATCCGAGATTATCTGCCGAAGGTTTAGATCTGGCCTCGATCTCACAAGGTATTTCAACGCTATTGCACGAAAATTAAACGATCGACCATACAAACTCCGCAACGCCGGCCGAGGTATTTGCTGAAGAAATCATGAAGTTAAAACAGGACGTTGCACTTCAGACTTGAAACCGCCCGACCTTGTCCGTTCATCGCAAGTTCATAGACGAGCACACATCCACGCAAGCGAAATTGAACGCCTTGATCGAGGTGTGCCACATCGCGAATCAGATCTTGCAGCACATGCGCTGTTTGATCTGGGCCGTCGCATTGATAGTTCCTTGCCACATTTCGGGTAGTTAGGCAGGCCGCGGAGGTGGTCATGCAGAACACTTACGCGTTCCAGCAAGGGCTCTGTCTCATTCAGACCTCCCTATGCGCTACATGGCAAAACAGTTGGCGCAGATGTCGACCATAGTTTCAGAACTCGCGCCGGAGGCGTGCAGCAACACGACGTAGGTTGCTTGCCTTTGGGGCGTGTTGGGCAGGATTTCGGGTAATTACAGCAGCATGGCAGAACTGGTCACAGACAATCGCCTGTTACAGATATACAAGCGCGTTATGCTGGCGGCGTTGGCGGCCGTTGCAGAAAAAATCCAGGCAGTCATGCCCTTGTCCGAACGCCGGCAAGTCCTTGCCACTGTGGCCGCTCTGGACCCTGCTGCAAGGGCCAGTTAACAAGTATGTCGAGGAGATCGAGTCGGCACGCGTGAGACAACGTGCTAGGGATTTTGCGCCCTAAAGTGATTCAGACGGCCATAGCCAAATAATCACTGCCGATCGCTCGCACTGTCCTTCGCGTCGAACATCGGGTCCGGACCCTTGTGATACCGAATCATGGTCCCGCGGTCATCGAAGTACGCGTAGATCATGTACGGGAACACATCCGATTCCTTGTAGCGCCAGGACCAGACTTCCGTGCTGGTGCGGAATCCAACCGTCGACACTTCGGCCGGCGGGCCGAATTCGCCCAGCAGTCGATCCTTGGTCCAGGTGCCGGTCGACAAACGGTCGAATTCCGGTGTGCTCAGTACCTGGGTGACGCTGCGAATCGTGCCGGTGGCATCCGAGTCTGCGCGCCACGCGTACTGGCCCAGCGGTTGTGTGGTCCAGATCATGCGTTTGCCGCCACCGGGAAGGGGGCGCTCGACGACGGGCGCGCCGTATTTGGCGGTGGCTTCCGACACGCTGGTGCCGGTTTGCAATTGACCGGGGTAGGCACAGGCGCCAAGGGCTGCGACCAGCACAGCCGTGGCGGCCAGGCGAAGGGGTAGGGCGATGTTCATGGTGAGGTCCTCCAATACACCGACTGTAGCAAGTGGCGCGCCGCTTTGGCGGGTGGTGGTTTACCCAGCAAGGTGAAAAACGTAAGCTTGGGCGCCTTGCTGTCATCACTTCGCCGCCTTGTCCGCTTCTTCATCTTCCAATTTCCCCCTGATGTCCCATTGGCTTGTCGAAGCCGTCCGCCTGCGCGAGTCGCTGTGGGGACCGCTGGCCGACGATGCCGAGATCCGTGCGCTGCGCGCGCGCGACTTGCCGCTGGATGTCGCCTTGACCCAGCGGGCCGAGCAATTGGCGGGCAGGGAAGGGCTGGTCGAGGCGGTTCGCACCTGGCGCAGTGGTGCCAGGCTGGCGGCGCTGCTGCTGGGTGTCGTTGCCGTGCTGTTGGGGGCCGGTGCCGCCTCTGCCGCGTTGGGTGATGCGTCGCGGCCCGTGAATCTGCTGTGGGCGGTGAGCGGCTTGCTTGGCTTGCATGTACTGACACTTTTGCTGTGGTTGGGCGGGCTGGCATGGTCGCTGGCAACCGGCGCCAGTTCCGGCGGTGCATTGGGCAAGCTCTGGCTGGCCTTGGCGCGCCGCGCCGCGCGCGGGCCGGCGGGCGCGCTCGCACCGCAGTCGCTGATGAACTTGATGGCGCGTGCGCGTTTGCTGCCTTGGTTGCTGGGCGCCGTCAGTCACGCGTTCTGGCTGCTGGCGCTCGGTGCGGCCTTGGTGACTTTGCTGGCCATGCTGGCCGCGCGCCGTTATGACTTTATGTGGGAAACGACGATTCTCGATCCCCGCTATGTCGAGCAATTGGCGCTGTGGCTGGGCAGCATTCCCGGGATGCTGGGCCTGCCCACGCCGGACGCGGCCTTGATCCGCGCCAGCGATGGCTTGGCCACGCAACCGGCGGACGGGCGGGCGATCTGGGCGGGATGGTTGTTGGGCGTGGTGGCAGTGTATGGCGTTGCGCCGCGTGCCCTGGCCTTGGCTGCGTGTGTCTGGAAGGTTCGCCGCGGCGTGAAGACGCTGGCGCTGGATCTGTCCTTGCCCGGTTTGGATACCTTGGAGGCGCGTTTGCGTCCTGCGTCGCGTCGCACGGGGGTGGTCGATCCGGCGCCGGCTGGCGAATGGTCTGCGACCAGCGCCGAGCACGTCCAGCAGTCTGCAGGGCACGGATCGGGCCCGGCCTTCGACGCGGGCATGCCGGGGAGCCGGTACGCGGGTTCGAATGCAGGCACAAGCGCAGGCAGAGACGCAGGCACATATGCGAGCACCCGAGCAGGTACACACGCAAACACGCAGTCAAGCACGCACGCAGGTTCGCCTCTTTCAGGGCATGACGTGCCGACCTCGCGCGAGGCATCCGGCGGTGCCCCTGCTGTCGAGCAGTACGTCCCGCCCGGTCAGGCCTGGGTGGTGTCGGTCGAGTTGCCGGAAGATCTGCGGACGACGCAGCAGCAATATTTCGCTGTGCGTGATTCTGCTCTGCAAGCGTCTACCCAACATGGCGCCGCTCCGCACGAATCCACATCACAGCAGTCTCCCATTCACGATGCAGGCGTCATCGACAGCGGCTCGCAGCGCGAAGCCGCGATCGACCGTCTTCATGCGGCACGTCCGTCCAGGCTTTTGATCGTCTGCGATGCACGGCAAACCCCGGACCGTGGCACCGTGGCCGTGATTGCGGAACTGGCCAGCCTTGCTCCCCAGCGCCATGTGCTGCTGGCGGGTGCGGATACGGCGTCGGCCAGCCGACGCCAAGCCTGGGTCGACCGGCTTGGTGCCAGCCATCTTGCCGATGCGATTGCCGGCAGCGAAGCGGATGTCTGGGACTGGCTCGCGACCGGGCACGAGGCGCGTCTTACGAGTGGTCGCGAAACCGCCACGCCCCGCGCGCCGCAGGCTTCCGCCAAGGAGGCCCAAGCATGAGCGAACCCCTGCGCATCGCGGTCGTCGGCCATACCAATACCGGCAAGACCTCCTTGCTTCGCACGCTGGCGCGCGACCGCGATTTTGGCGAAGTGGCAGACCGTCCTGGCGTGACCCGCCACGTGGAAGGTGTGCACCTGATGGTCAAGGGCGAACGGGTGCTGACGCTGTACGACACGCCCGGCGTCGAAGATGCGATTGCCTTGCTGGCCTATTTGGAGCGCCTTGATACGCGCCCGCTCGATGGCTTGGCACAGCGCCCGGACGGCCCGGCTCGCATCGCCCGCTTCCTGGATACGCCTGAGGCAAAGGGCCGCTTCGAGCAGGAAGCCAAGGTCGTGCGCCAACTATTGGCAAGCGACGCGGCCCTGTATGTGGTGGATGCGCGCGACCCCGTCTTGCCCAAGCATCGTGACGAGCTGCTGATTCTGGGTGCCTGCGCGCGCCCGCTGCTGCCGGTGCTGAACTTCATCGCCCAGCCCGATAGCCGCGCGACCGAGTGGCGCGAGACATTGGCCCGCCTGGGCCTGCATGCCATCGTCGAGTTCGATGCAGCGGTTCCGGCCGAGGACGGCGAGGCGCGTCTGTACACGCGTCTGGCGACTTTGCTGGATGCGCGGGCCGAGGCCATCACGCGCAGTCTGATCGACGACCTGGCTTTGCAGAAGCAGAACCGTTTTCGTGCAGCCGCCCAACGCATTGCCGATCTGCTGATCGATACGGCCGCGCTGCGACGCCGCGTGCAGGGTGACGCGGCGGCAGTCGACGCTGCGCTGAAAGATCTGCATGACGCCGTGCGTGCGCGTGAGCAGGCGGCGGTGGAGGCCTTGTTGTCCTTGTATGGCTTCGTGGCCAGCGATTACGCCTCGGCGAATCTGCCCTTGACCGAAGGTCGCTGGGACACCGATCTGTTTCACCCGCAGGCGCTGAAAGATACGGGCGTGCGCGTGGCGCGCGGCCTGGTTGCCGGCGCGGGCGTGGGCGCCGTGGTGGACGTGATGGCAGGTGGACTGACGTTGGGCGTGGCTACCCTGGCGGGCGCGGCGGCTGGCGGTGCCTGGGAGGGGCTGGAACGGGTAGGGCGCCAGGCCTTCGATCGGGTGCGCGGATATCGCGACCTGACGGTGGGTGATGCCGTCTTGCAGGTACTGGCCTTGCGGCAGTTGTCGCTGGCACGCGCATTGGAGCGGCGCGGCCATGCGGCGCAGACGCCGTTGAAGCTGGACGGCGATGTCGAAAAAGTCTGGCGCGGCGGCAAGCTGCCCGAGGCCTTGCACGGCGCTCGGGCTCATCCTGAGTGGTCCAGCCTGAATGGCAAGGTGGATACCGGCGCGCGCCGTCAGCACGCCTGCGATGAGATCGCGGCGAGTCTGCTGGGGACGCAGGCTGCGGATAAAGCATGATGGCGTTCCGGGTGTCACGCGAGCATTGGCCGGACGCGTCGGGCAATATCCATCAGCTTGCGTGCGCCGATGCGCTTCCCCGGAATGCCTCGGCTATCGACGTCTTTGTTTTTTCAGATTGGACGGCAATGGGGGCGGGCGGGAAAATCCTGTCCATCCCATCCCCGACGTCTGTCATGGCGTCGATGAAACCTGGCCAGCCCGATGAACACCACCACTTCCCGTCTGCACGCGTTGTCCGCGAGCGCTGTTTCGGCAGACACCTCCATGTCTTCGCGCGATAGGCGCCAGCCCGAGCCTGTGCCCGCCGGAACCAGACCCATGCATCCTGTCGTGCGCTGGCTCTGGATCGGGCTGGCCTACGTGAGCCTGGGGTTTGCCATCCTGGCCGTTTTCCTGCCGGGCATTCCCAGCACCGAATTCGTGCTGCTGGCGGCCTGGGCGGCCAGCAAGGGTTCGCCACGGCTGCGCGCCTGGATGCTGAATCATCGGCTGTTCGGGCCGATCATCCACAATTGGCAGCATGGGCGGGTAGTGACGCGGCGTGCCAAGGTGGCGGCCAGCATCAGCATGAGCATTGCACTGGCGATCATGGTCTGGACCTTGCCGAATCATCGTATTCTGGTGGCCGTGCTGGCAGTCGGCATGGCCTGCGGTGCAGCGTGGATGTGGTCGCGGCCTGAACAGACGCCGCGGACGCCCCAGACGCCGCAGCCCTGATCGCCGTCGTCGGTGGCGGCACCAGGGCCTGAGCGTGCCCCGGGCTATGCAAAAGCTTTCAAAGCGCGCTATACTCAAGGGCTTTTTTCGTTCGCCGCTCATCCAATGAGTCTGATTTCAGGGCAGTCTTTGACTGACCGGAATGACACAGACGCATGAATTTGCGGCAAATCAACCCACGTCGGGGCGCCTCGGCCCCGTCGCCAGTTTCGGAGAGGATTCAATGTCTGTAGCAAACATCGACAAGGCGAACATCGTTTCGCAATACCAACGCGCCCAAGGCGACACCGGTTCGCCGGAAGTCCAGGTCGCACTGCTGACCGCTCGCATCAACGAGCTGACCGGTCACTTCAAAGAACACGTGAAGGATCATCACTCGCGCCGCGGTCTGCTGCGCATGGTGAGCCGTCGCCGCAAGCTGCTGGACTACCTGAAGCGTCGCAACGCCGATGCGTATCGTTCGCTGATCGAGAAGCTCGGCCTGCGCAAGTAAGCAGGCCCGGCTAAGGAAGTCCGTGGCGTTTTTGACAACTGGATTCGTCCAGATCGTCAGCGGCGCAGGGGATCACACCCTTGCATCGGCTACGGGCTTCCTGCTGGCAACACGCATCGGAAACGATGCGTGCAAAGCCGGTGCTGTTCCATACCCCGCGGGATCGAGAGTGCCTGTGTCAGGATTGCCTGTCACAGGCATTTTTGTTTTGTAGCGCGTCCCGAGTCAGTCAATGCGCAGCTGTGCTGCCTTGTCGTCGGGACTCCCGCCGGGTCCAGTAAGCAACCCTTAACCAGGATGCCCACCTATGTTGTTCAATAAAGTCACGAAATCATTCCAGTACGGTCAGCACACCGTCACCCTCGAAACCGGCGAAATCGCTCGCCAGGCCTCGGGTGCAGTGCTGGTCTCGATCGAAGACACCGTGGTGCTCGCCACCGTGGTGGCACGCACCACCGCCAAGCCCGGCCAGGACTTCTTCCCCCTGACCGTCGACTACATCGAAAAGACCTACGCCGCCGGCCGCATCCCGGGTGGTTTCTTCAAGCGTGAAGGCAAGCCTTCCGAAAAAGAAACCCTGACCTCGCGCCTGATCGACCGTCCGCTGCGTCCGCTGTTCCCCGAAGGCTTCTACAACGAAGTCCAGGTGGTGATCCACACGCTGTCGGTCAACCCCGAGATCGATCCCGACATCGCTGCGATGATCGGCGCGTCGGCCGCGCTGGCCATCTCCGGCATCCCGTTCAATGGCCCGATCGGCGCAGCACGCGTCGGCTACATCGACGGCCAGTACGTGATCAACCCGACTGCCTCGCAACTGAAGACCTCCGATCTGGACCTGATCGTCGCCGGCACCGAATCCGCCGTGCTGATGGTGGAATCGGAAGCCAAGCAGCTGTCGGAAGAAGTGATGCTGGGCGGCGTGGTGTTCGGTCACGAACAATCGCAAGTCGTCATCAACGCCATCCACGACCTGGTTGCCGAAGCCGGCAAGCCGGAATGGGAATGGTCGGCACCGGCCAAGAACGAGCCCCTGATCGCCAAGGTCAAGGAACTCGCGCAAGCCGGTCTGGAAGCCGCTTACCAAACCCGCGAAAAGCAAGCGCGCACCGTGCAACTGCGCGCCCTGACCGCATCGGTCAAGAGCCAGTTGGCCGAGCAGGCTGCTGCCGCTGGCCAGTCGAACCCGGACAACGTCCTGGTCGACAACATTCTGTTCGACATCGAAGCGCAAATCGTCCGCGGCCAGATCCTGGCCGGCGAGCCGCGTATCGACGGTCGCGACACCCGCACCGTTCGCCCGATCGAAATCCGTCTGGGCGTGCTGCCGCGCGCCCACGGCTCGGCGCTGTTCACCCGTGGTGAAACGCAAGCCCTGGTGATCGCCACCCTGGGTACCAAGCAAGACGAGCAGATCATCGACGCGCTGATGGGCGAGTACCGCGATCGCTTCATGCTGCACTACAACATGCCTCCCTTCGCCACTGGCGAAACGGGTCGCATCGGTGTGCCGAAGCGTCGTGAAATCGGTCACGGCCGTCTGGCCAAGCGTTCGCTGATCTCGCTGCTGCCTGACGCAGCCGACTTCCAGTACACGATCCGCCTGGTGTCGGAAATCACCGAATCCAACGGTTCGTCGTCGATGGCATCCGTCTGCGGCGGCTCGCTCGCCATGATGGACGCCGGTGTGCCGGTCAAGGATCACGTCGCTGGCGTGGCCATGGGCCTGATCAAGGACGGTGGCAAGTTCGCCGTGCTGACTGACATTCTGGGTGACGAAGATCACCTGGGCGACATGGACTTCAAGGTTGCCGGTACCGTCAATGGCGTGACCGCACTGCAGATGGACATCAAGATCCAGGGCATCACCAAGGACATCATGCAGGTCGCGCTGGCACAAGCCCGCGAAGGCCGCCTGACCATCCTGGAAAAGATGCGCGAAGCCCTGGGCAGCGCCCACGGTGAACTGTCGCAGTTCGCCCCGCGCATGCTGTCGATGAAGATCAATCCGGAAAAGATCCGTGACGTGATCGGCAAGGGCGGCGCCACCATCCGTGCCCTGACGGAAGAAACCGGCACCCAGATCGACATCTCGGACGACGGCACCATCGTCATTTCCAGCGCCGACCTGGACCGTGCTCGCGAAGCACAACGCCGCATCGCCGACCTGACTGCCGACGTCGAAGTCGGCCAGGTCTACGAAGGCAGCGTGCTGCGCCTGCTGGACTTCGGCGCCATCGTGCAAGTGCTGCCCGGCCGTGACGGTCTGCTGCACATCTCGGAAATCGCCAACCATCGCATCGCGAACATCAACGATGTGCTGAAGGTCGGCCAGCAAGTCCGCGTCAAGGTCATCGAGGCCGACGACAAGGGCCGTCTGCGTCTGTCGATCAAGGCGATCGCACCGCTGGCTGCACCGGACGCTGCACCCGCAGCCCCGGCCGCTCCGGCTGCCCCGGCGCAGGAGTAATCCTCGCCACGCAGGCAATGCTTCGGCATTGCCTGCAGTGTGACCACGCGGCGCCCCTTGTCCGGGCGCCGCGTTGCATTCAGGGGGTCAGAAAAAGGGAAGCCATACGCGCTTCCCTTTTGCTTTTTGGCGCAATGGTGGAGTGGTTATGCAGCGGATTGCAAATCCGTGTACGTCGCTGCTGCATGCGAAGCACGGGTAAGCTGCGATGCTCGCGCCGCGACGACGGCAGTTTTTGGAGTCCCTGTAGATGTTCGAAATCAGCCATCTGCGCTGTTTTGTCGCGGTCGCCGACGAATTGCACTTCGGGCGCGCCGCCACGCGCCTGAACATGACCCAACCGCCGCTCAGCCGGCAGATCCAGCTGCTGGAGCACGCGCTGGGCGCCCAGCTGCTGGACCGCGCCAATCGGCGCGTGCACCTGACCCCGTTGGGCCGTACCTTTCTGCCGCAGGCGCAGCGTCTGCTGCAATTTGCCGAAGGGGCCGTGGAGTCGATCCAGCGGGCTGCACGGGGGGACGCCGGAACGGTCACCATCGGCTTCACCGCCGCCTCGGGCTATGACTTCCTGCCGCATGTGATCCACAAGCTGCGCACGCGCCTGCCAGAGGTGTCCTTCGTGCTGAAAGAGGCGGTGACCGCCACGCAGCTGGAAGCACTCGCATCCGGCCGGTTGGACATCGCGCTGGTGCGCCCGCCGATCAGTCCCACGCGCTACCTGTCGCGCGTGGTCCTGCGTGAGCCGATGATCCTGGCCTTGCCTGCGGACCACCGTCTGTCGGACAAGGAGGTCATTGATCTGACCGACGTGGGGGACGAGCCCATCATCGGCTACTCATCCGAAGCCCGGTATTTTCATGACCTGGTCCATCGCCTGTTCTCGAGCGCAGGGGCCTTGCCCAACCTGGTTCAGCAGGTCAGCCAGATCCACTCGGTGCTGGCCTTGGTGCGTACCGGCCTGGGGGTGGCGCTGGTGCCGGAAGCCGCACGGCGCCTGGGCTTCGAAGGGGTGGTGTATCGCAACCTGACACCGCTGACCGGGAACGGGGCCGAGCTTTTCGCGGCGTGGCGACCCGGTGACGAACAGCCCGTCGTGCGACGCGTGCTGGATATTTTCCTGGAATCGCAAGTGGGATAACCCGAATTCGGTGATTGAAACGTCCTGGTAAAAACGATTAAGGGTTATGCCTAGTGATAGTTCATCGATCCAATTATTGAATCGATGCATGCCGTATTTGGTGCTGGCACTTGTATCAGCCGGCCTTAGAATCCGTCCAAGCCGCACCCTAGAACGTGCGGTTCGCCAACTAATTCCAAGGACGGAGATTCATGAACAAGCGCCTTCGCATGCCAGCACTCACCGCCATTGCCGTTGCAACCGGTGTCGTGCTCGGTACGGTTTCTTTCGGTGCCGCCGCCCAGAGTTTTGAGCGCACCATCCGCATCGTTGTGCCTTACGCACCGGGCGGCACGTCCGACACCGTGGCGCGCATTCTTGCGCAGCCGCTGGGTGAGGCCCTGGGCCAGACCGTGGTCGTGGAAAACAAGCCGGGCGCCGCCGGCAACATCGGCGCAGACACCGTCGCCAAGGCACCGAAGGACGGCCACACCTACCTGCTGGCCGACGTGGGCTCGCTGGCGACCGCACCGGCATTGTTCCCCGACCTGTCGTACAAACTGGCCGACCTGGCGCCGGTATCGATGGTGATGTTCTCGCCCTACGTGCTGGCCGTGAACAAAGACCTGCCGGTGAAGACCGTGGCCGAACTGGTCGACTACGCCAAGGCCAACCCGGGCAAGCTCGCCGTGGCCAACTCCGGCGTCGGCGGCGTGAACCACATCGTTGCCGTGTCGATCGCCAAGCAACTGGGCATCGAATGGAAGACGGTGCCGTATCGCGGCGGTTCCGCAGCCACCCAGGCCGTGGTGTCGGGTGAGAGCAAGGTCATCTTCAACGGCGCAACCGCCACCTTGCCCTTCGTCGTGAATGGCCAGATGCGCGGCCTGGCCGTCAGCGGCGACGAACGCATCGGCACCATCCCCGACGTGCCCACCTTCGCACAAGCCAAGCTGCCCAACGCTGACGTCGGTTCGTGGCAAGGCATCGTGACCTCGGCAGGTTCGCCGCCGGCACTGATCGCCAAGTTCAATACCGCCGTCACCGAGATTCTGAAGCGTCCGGAAGTCATCGACCGCATCAAGCAGCAAGGCGGCAAGGTCGTTGGCGGTTCGCCCGCTGAGCTGGGCCAGTGGTTGACGACCAATTCCGCTTCGTGGGGCAAGGTCATCGCCGACGCAGGCATCAAGGCCCAATAAGGGCGCTCGCTGGGTATTCATCGGCCGTCTCATGACGGCCGATGCATTTCAGCCAGCCAGTCTGCTTTGCTGATCCGCTTTCCGATCGGCCAACGTCAAAATAAGTCATTTCAGATGAGTCATTCCCCCGCTAGTCCCGACACGGCAAGCACCACGCCCGGCATCTGGGGCAATTCCGATTTGCTGCTGGGCCTGTTTCTGTGCGCGGTGTCCGGCATCGCCCTGTTTGCCATTCGCAAGCTCTCCTTCGGCACCTTGACCGACATGGGTGCGGGTTTCATGCCCCGGGTCCTGGCCATCGGCTTGCTTGGTTTTGGCGTGTATTTCCTGGCGCTTGCTGCGTTCAAGCGTGCCACGGAGTCGATCGGCCCGGTTGAACTGCGCCCGCTGTTCGGCGTGGCGCTGGCCGTTGGCGTCTTCGCATTGACTGCGGGGCGCTTCGGCCTGGTGATCGGTTCGATCCTGACCATTCTGGTGGCCGGTGCTGCCAGTAAAGAATCGCGCTGGCGCGAGTTGATCATTTTCAGTGTGGCCATGTCGGCCGGCGCCGTTGCGCTGTTCGTCAAGGGCCTGGCGCTGCCTGTTCCCGTTTGGCCCTGGTGATTCTGCATGGAACTCTTTGATAATTTGCTGCTGGGGCTGAGCACTGCGCTCCAGTGGAACAACCTGCTGTATTGCCTGTTCGGTGTGCTCGTCGGCACCGCAATCGGCGTCTTGCCCGGCATCGGCCCGATTCCGACGGTGGCCTTGCTGCTGCCGTTCACCTTCGGCATGGACCCGTCGAGCGCCTTCATCATGCTGGCCGGCATTTTCTACGGCGCGCAATACGGTGGGTCGACGACTGCCATTCTGGTCAACGTGCCGGGGGAAACTTCGTCGGTCGTGACCTGCCTGGACGGGCACCAGATGGCGCAGAAGGGCCAGGCTGGCCTGGCGCTGGCGATCGCGGCCATCTCGTCGTTCTTCGCAGGCACCGTGGCGACCCTGGTGATTGCCATGCTGGCGGCACCCTTGGCCTCGCTGGCGCTGAAATTCACGGCCGTCGAATACTTCAGTCTATTGGTGCTGGGCTTGATCGCTGCCGTAGTGCTGGCGCATGGCTCGGTGGTCCGCGCACTCGCCATGGTGGTGCTTGGCCTGCTGATGGGCGCAGTCGGCATCGACGTGTCGTCCGGCATCTCGCGCATGACCTTCGGCATGCCGGAATTGGGTGACGGCCTGGACTTCGTGCCGATCGCCATGGGCTTGTTCGGCCTGGGCGAAATCATTGCCAGCCTGTCGCGTCCGCAAGGCCGTCCGGTGGTGGTGGCGCAAGGATGGCGCAACCTGATGCCGACCTTCGCCCAACTGCGCGAGGCCTTCCCGGCCATGCTGCGCGGCACGACCATCGGCTCGCTGCTTGGCGTGTTGCCGGGTGGCGGCGCGGCGCTCCCGCCGTTCACTGCCTATGCATTGGAAAAGAAGCTGGCGAAAGATCCGTCACGCTTCGGCAAGGGCGCGATCGAAGGCGTCGCGGGGCCTGAAGCGGCCAACAACGCCGGGGCGCAAACCAGCTTCATTCCGCTGCTGACGCTGGGCATCCCGGCCAATGCGCTGATGGCGCTGATGGTCGGCGCCCTGATGATGCACGGCATCCAGCCCGGTCCGCAGATCATGACCGAGCAGCCCGTACTGGTCTGGGGCGTGATCGCCAGCATGTGGGTGGGCAACCTGATGTTGCTGGTGATCAACCTGCCGCTGATCGGTATCTGGGTGCGCATGCTGAAGATCCCGTATCGCCTGATGTTCCCGTCGATCGTGCTGTTCTGCTGCATCGGCACCTACGGCATCGCCAACAACATGTTCAATGTCTGGCTGATGCTCGGCTTTGCGGTGGTGGGCTACTTCTTCATCAAGGTCGGTGTGGAAGCCGCACCCTTGCTGCTTGGTCTGGTCCTGGGCCCGCAGCTGGAAGAAAACTTCCGTCGCGCCATGCTCTTGTCCGACGGCGATTTCAGCGTGTTCGTGCGCTCGCCGATCAGCGCGGTGATTCTGGCGGTGGTGTTCGTGCTGCTGTTGGCGATGTTGTCCCCCGCAGTCTTGCGCAAGCGGGACGAGGCCTTCGTCGAATAAGCCTTCGCTGACCTACCGCAGGCGCTGTACAACGCGGCCGGCACATCTCGACACACTCGGCGTCGAGATGTGCCGGCCGCAACGTCGTTGGGCGGCGCCCGCGCGCGATTGCGCGGTGGTATAAGGTCAGGGCTCTGGCGTCCGGCTTCGCGACGACAAGCGCTCTCCCTGGACATCGCTGCGAGCGCACTGCGCGACTCGCGCCGCGCATCGGACGGAATTCGGTTATGGACGTGTCAAAGCGGCATCGCATCGTCATCCTGGGGCTGGTTCCCAGCGGCATTGTGTGTTTTGCCAGCTTGTGGATCTTCGAGCTGTCGAACGGCATGCTGTCGCCCTACGACGTCTACGGCTATCCCGCCATCCTGACGCTGCTGGTGGCCAGTGTGTGCATGCTGCTGACGCGCAGCCGTCCCGCCATCCACCGTGCGGGGGAGTACCTGGCCTTTTGCGGACTCGCGGTCTACATCGTGATCGGTCTGCAGTATTTCATCCTGCGACCTGACGCCAACAGCATCTACGCCATTGCCAACACTTTGCAGTGGATGCCGATCCTGTACATCGCGGCGTTTGCGTTTTTTCCCAAATGGCATGCCATCGTCGGCTGCGCAGCAGTGTTCCTGCTGTCGCTGGCGACGCCGCTGGGGGTGCTGCTGTTTGGCCAGAACCCTGGCTGGGACCTGCACGTGGGCGCGCTCCTGGTCAACGGTTATGCGGTGCATCTGCTTGTCTTGCTGTGCATGTCCATGATGGTGGCCTTGCGCAGGCAGATCAGCCAGGTGTCCGAGCACGCACGGCGCATGGAAGATGCGGCCTACACCGATGACCTGACCGGCACCGCGAACCGGCGCGGCATGGAGCGTGTGCTGCACGAACGCGGTGATCAGTTGATGCGGCCGGTGGCCTTGCTGCTGTTCGACATCGACCACTTCAAACTGGTCAACGACCGGTTTGGCCATCGGATCGGCGACGAAGTCCTGGCGTCGATCGCGCAGCTGATCAAGAGCCAGCTTCGCCCTGGCGACACGATTTATCGCTGGGGCGGCGAAGAATTCCTGGTGGTCGCCAGCGGCACCGGTTTCGACGCGGCAAGCAGTCTGGCCGAACGGGTGCGGCATATCGTCAGCGCCTCGGTCCACCCGGTCGCGGGCACGGCCACCGTCAGTGTCGGTGTCAGCATGTGCTCGAACGGCGAATCATTGGAAGTGGCCTTGCAGCTGGCTGACGAAGCCCTGTATCTGGCCAAGGAGCAGGGACGCAACCGCGTGTCCACACGCTGAACCCGCGCCTGGATGAACAGGGCGCATCACGCGGAAGAATGCATGAAGTCTGGAATGTTGTTTGATGGTTTGCGCGGCCTCGGTGGTCGCATCAGTGGTCGTCTGGGTGATCGTATGGTTGGTCGCATGGCTGGTGTCATGCCCGGCACCACGATCGATCCAATGTCCTGTCGGATGGGCCGGGCGAGAGTCCTCACGAGAGTCCTCACGCTTGGCATGATCGGCGCTGCATGCCTGGCCCTGAGCGGCTGCGCCGGTCTGCCTGCGATGTCCACGCCGACCCCGCGCGATCGGCCGTTCACGCCCGATCAGGTCGCGCAAAGCGACACCAACCGGCTGGCCACGCTGTCGATGCAGGCCAACCTGGACAGCTTGTACCTCTTGCTGGACAAGCTGTATCGCCGCAACCCGCGCGAGTGGCGCAAAAGCGGGGCAACCAGCCTGGAAGCGGCAGTCGAACGTGTGCGCACGGCGATTCAGAACGGCCAGTCACTGCCGGAACTGGGCAGCCGCCGCGACATTCAGATTCTGTCGCTGGCGCTCGATGAGGGATACACCGGTGACCGCGTTGCCGCCGTGATCTACGGCCTGGCCGACATGCTGATCACTGCCCACGGCGGCAAGACCCAGTTCTTCCTGCTGGACAGCATGAACGCCACCCACGTGTCCAACGCTGCCCGCAACATCGAGATCGCGGTCTGGATGCTGACCCGTCGCCACGACCGCGAAGGCAAGCCCTGGCTGATCTCGAACGAGATATCCGAGCAGGGCTACAACGTGAGTTTCGAGCGTGAGTTCGGCAAGATGGTGGGTCGGTTGGACCTGCTGGTGGACATGCTGAACGAGCGCTACCAGCGCGCCGGGATCAACTACGCGCATAGCCTGCTGTTCCTGCAGTTTTTGCCGGTGCGCTGAGCGGCAGTGGGGTCCTCAGCCGTCGACGGGGGCGGCTGGCGACTGCAGGTTCAACTGGTAGAAGGCGGCGTCCAGCCACTGGCCGAACTTGAAGCCGACTTCCTTGATGGTGCCGGCGTGCGCAAAGCCCATGCGTTCGTGCAGCACGATGCTGGCGGCGTTGCTCGCGTCGATGCACCCGACCAGCACGTGTACCTCAGCATCTTGCGCGCGGCGGATGATTTCCTGCATCAGCCGCTTGGCCAGGCCCTTGCCGCGATGCTGGTGGTGCACGTAGATGCTGTGTTCCACGGTGTACTTGTAGGCGGGGTAGGCGCGGAAGGTGCCCCAGCTTGCGAACCCCAGCAGCAGGCCTGCTTCGTCGACCACACCCACCACCGGAAAGCCATTGGCCCGCTTGGTGGCGAACCAGGTCTTCATGGCTTCAGGCGGCCGGGGCACGTAGTCGTACAAGGCCGTCGAATTGACGATGGCCTCGTTCAGGATGTCGAGGATGGCACTGGCATGTGCTTCTTCGGTGCAGTCGATCAGGTGCACGACGGGTGTTGAGGCGGGGAGGGTCATCGGTGGCTTTTCAGGAGGAACTGTCGAGTAGATCGGTTCCATTATGCTGGAAAGTAGTTCCTGAAAAGTGGAAATTCGACAGCATTGATCGGCGCGCCAACAGCAGGATCAAGACGCCAGCGCCAGCACGCCCGCCCCATCGACAAACAAAAGGGCGCTTCAGACAGAAGCGCCCTTGCGTGAAAGCAGTGAAATCAAGCCTGAAGCCAGCACCGAAGCAAGCCGCCTCGGTGCCGGATGTTCACACCAGCGCAGGTACCGACAGGCCCAGCCCTTCTGCAATCCGATCGCCATAACGCGGATCGGCACGGCGGAAATGTTCGATCTGACGCAGCTGGATGTCTTGCGGCACCGAGCTCATGGCGCCCACCAGGTTGTTGATCAACAGCGTCTGTTGATCGGCGCTCATCAGGCGGAACAGGTCACCGGCCTGCGTGTAGTCGTCGTTGCCGGCACGGTGGTCGAAGCGGTCGGCGTAGCCATCGACGGCCAGTGGGGTCTCGGCAAAGCGCGGGTCCTGTTTGGGCGACTGCGCAAAGCGGTTCGGCTCGTAATTAGGCTCGCCGCCGAAATTGCCGTCGAAGCGCATCGAGCCATCACGCTGGTAGGTGTGCACCGGCACGTGGGCGCGGTTCACCGGCAGTGCCTGGTAGTTGGTGCCGACGCGATACAGGTGGGCGTCGTGATAGGCAAACAGGCGTGCCTGCAACATCTTGTCGGGGCTGAAGCCCAGGCCGGGGATGATGGCCGACGGCGAGAATGCCGCCTGTTCGACTTCTGCAAAATAGTTCTGAGGATTGCGATTGAGCGTGATGGTGCCCACGTCGATCAGCGGGAAGTCGCCATGCGGCCAGACCTTGGTCAGGTCGAAGGGGTTGAACGGGGTCTGGGTGGCCTGGGCTTCGGTCATCACCTGGATGCAGACGCGCCAGCGGGGGAAGTCACCGTTCTCGATCGCGTTGAACAGGTCGCGTTGCGCGTAGTCCGGGTCGGTACCGGCCAGGCGGGCCGCATCGGCCGGGGCCAGGTTGCGAATGCCTTGCAAGGTCAGGAAGTGCCACTTCACCCAGACGCGTTCGCCCGTGGCATTGATCAGGCTGAAGGTGTGGCTGCCGAAACCGTGCATGTGGCGATAGCCATCGGGCAGGCCGCGGTCCGAGAACAGGGTAGTGACTTGGTGCAGCGATTCAGGCGATTGCGACCAGAAGTCGAACATCATGGTCGGGCTTTTCAGGTTGGTCTTGGGGTCGCGCTTCTGGGTGTGGATGAAATCCGGGAACTTGATGCCGTCACGCACGAAGAAGACCGGCGTGTTGTTGCCGACCAGATCCCAGTTGCCTTGTTCGGTGTAGAACTTCAGCGCGAAGCCGCGCGGGTCGCGATCGGTGTCGGCTGAACCCTTTTCGCCACCGACGGTGGAAAAGCGCGCGAACATCTCGGTTTTCTTGCCGATCTGCGCAAACGGCGACGCACAGGTGTATTGCGTGATGTCGTGAGTGACTTCGAATACGCCATAAGCGCCGGAACCCTTGGCGTGCACGACGCGCTCGGGAATGCGCTCACGGTTGAAATGCTGCAACTTCTCGAGCAGATGGAAGTCTTCCAACAGGACCGGTCCACGGGCGCCGGCCGTGCGAGAGTTCTGGTTGTCGGCGACAGGCGCGCCAGTAGCAGTGGTAAGAATGGTCATGGGGTGCCTTCTGTAGTTCTGATCGGGAAACTGAAGCTTAGAGAGCGCTCGCTGATCCGTACAATGAATTAAAAAAACAAAAGAGATAGTCCCCGGCCCAATCGCCGCCATAGTTTTTCTCGATCACGCCTTTCTCGGAGCCCAGATTGATCACCATCGACGACATCCGCGCTGCGCAGGCCCGTCTTGCCGGCCACGTCGCACACACCCCGTTCCTGCACTCGCGCACGCTGTCTGAGATGCTGGGCGCAGAGATCTGGCTGAAGTTCGAAAACCTGCAGTTCACGGCGTCCTTCAAAGAGCGTGGCGCGCTCAATCGCCTGTCGCTGATGGATGCCGACCAGCGCAGCCGCGGCGTGCTCGCCGTGTCCGCCGGCAACCACGCCCAGGGCGTGGCCTACCATGCGCAGCGCCTGGGCATCCCGGCCGTGATCGTGATGCCGCGCTTCACACCCACGGTGAAAGTGGCCAACACGCGCCGTTTCGGTGCCGAGGTCGTGCTGGAAGGCGAGAGCTTCGACGATGCCAAGGCGCATGGTCTGGCCCTGGCAGAAGCGCGCAGCCTGATGGTGATCCACCCCTACGACGACGAAGCCGTGATTGCCGGGCAGGGCACCATCGGCCTGGAACTGCTGGCCGACCAGCCCGATCTGGACACGCTGGTGATCGCCATTGGCGGCGGCGGCATGATCTCCGGCATCGCCACGGCGGCCAAGGCCTTGAAGCCGGGCATCGAGGTGATCGGCGTGCAGGCCGAACGTTTCCCGGCCATGTACGAGACGCGTTATGGCGGTTCGCATCAAAGCGCGCGCAGCACCATTGCCGATGGCATTGCGGTGCGCTCACCGGGCGTGCTGACGCAGGCCATTGTGGCGGCCCGTGTGGACGACATGATGCTGGTCAGCGAGCGTGACATCGAACACGCCATCGTCTTGCTGCTGGAAATCGAAAAGACGGTGGTCGAAGGCGCGGGCGCAGCCGGCCTGGCCGCCTTGCTGCATGCGCGCGCCGAAGGCAATACGCGTTTCGAGGGCAAGCGCATCGGCCTGGTGCTGTGTGGCGGCAATATCGATCCGCTGATGCTGTCGGGCATCATCGAGCGCGGCATGGTGCGTGCTGGTCGTCTGGCGCGCATCCGCATCGAACTGCGCGATCTGCCGGGTGCACTCAGCCAGGTCACCACGCTGATCGCCAACGCTCAGGCAAACATCACCGAAGTGCATCACCAGCGTGCGTTCACCACCTTGGCCGTGCAGAACGTCGAGGTCGATGTGGTGCTGCAGACGCGGGGCCACGAACACATTGCCGATGTGATCGCGCGGCTCAACGAGGCGGGTTTCCCCGCCACCAATCACGATCACTGAGTAGCTACTGAATGAGTCCAAGCAAGCCTAGCGGTTTTACCTGGCGTCTGGCGCTGGTCCAGGCGTGGCGCATGACCATGCGCGATTGGCGGGCGGGCGAATTGCGCCTGCTGGCGGCCGCGCTGATCATTGCGGTGGCCTCGGTCACCAGCGTCGGTTTCCTGTCCGACCGGATCCGGCACGCGCTCGAGCGCGATGCCGGCCAGTTGCTGGGTGCCGACCTGGTGGTGCAGTCCGATGCCCCCACGCCCAAGGAATGGCGCGACGAGGCCAGCAAACGCGGCTTGCAGGTGGCCGAAGTCTTGCAGTTCCCGTCCATGGCAACTACCGGGCAGGGCGACGATCAACGCGCACAGTTGAGCGCAATGAAGGCAGTCGAACCCGGCTACCCCTTGCGCGGCAGCCTGCGCATTGCCACCGGCAGCGGCGCCCCTGACGAAGTCGCGAAGGACGTACCGGCTTCCGGCAAGGTCTGGGTCGATGCGCAATTGCTGGGCTTGCTCGAAGTCGGCATGGGGGACTCGATCCGCCTGGGTGACCGCAGCTTTGTGATCGACAAGCTGATCGTGATCGAACCCGATCGTGGCATGAACTTCATCAACGTCGCGCCGCGCGTGATGATCCGGGCCGACGACTTGCCCAGCACCGGGCTGGTGACGGCTGGCAGCCGCATCGGCTATCGCCTGTTGCTGGCCGGGCAGACCGAGGCGGTGTCCGATTTCTCCAAGTGGCTGTCGCCGCGCCTGGCACGTGGTCAGCGCATCGAATCGCTGGAGTCGGGCCGTCCCGAGATGCGCCAGACCATCGACCGGGCGGACCGCTTCCTGTCGCTGGTGGCCTTGCTGGCGGCGCTGATCGCAGCAGTAGCGGTGGCCTTGTCGGCACGCCGCTTCACCTTGCGCCACCTGGACAGCGTGGCGGTGATGCGCTGCCTGGGCAGCACCCAGGGCAGCCTGTCCTGGCTGTTCGCCATTGAATTCTTCTACCTTGCGCTGGGCGCAGCCGCCGTGGGCAGCGTGGTCGGGTTCATCGGCCACGAAGCCTTGCTGCTGGCCCTGGGCAATCTGATCACCACCGACTTGCCGCGTGCGACTTTCACGCCTGCGCTTCAGGGTTTCCTGTCGGGCGTGTGGCTGTTGCTTGGCTTTGCCTTGCCGCCGCTGGCGCAATTGCGCAAGGTGCCGCCGATTCGTGTGCTGCGTCGTGATGTCGGTACGCCGCAGGCCCGCACCGCCATTGGTTATGCCATCGGCGCGCTGGGCTTTGCGCTGCTGCTGATGTGGTTTGCGCGAGATATCCGCCTGGGTCTGCTGACCGTAGGTGGCTTCCTGGTGGGCTTCCTGGTGTTTGCCGGCGTGGCCATGGGCGGCGTCAAATTGCTGGAACCGCTGCGGCGCTGGCAGCGTGGACCGGTGGTCTTGCGCTTTGCGCTGGCCGGTGTGATCCGCCGCCGCAGCGCCACCATCACCCAGGTCTGCGCCTTGTCGATCGGCCTGATGGCCATCCTGTTGCTGTCGATCACGCGTACCGACCTGGTCGACGGTTGGCGCAACATGGTGTCGGTCGATGCGCCGAACCGCTTCGTGATCAACATCCAGCCCGACCAGTTGCCCGAGGTCCGCAAGCGCCTGCAGGCGGCCGGTGTCAGCGACGGTGGCCTGGCGCCGATGGTGCGAGGACGCCTGACTCAGGTCAACGCCAAGCCGGTGCAGGTCGACGACTACAGCGACGATCGCGCCAAGCGCCTGGTCGACCGCGAATTCAACCTGTCCTACATGAGCGAGCTGCCTGCGTACAACCAAGTGGTGGCGGGCAAGTGGTTCGCGCCCGATTCACGCGAGGTGTCGTTCGAGAGCGGCATTGCAGAAACGCTGGGCATCAAGCTGGGCGACAAGCTGCAGTTCGACGTGGGCGGCAATGCGGTCGACGTGACCGTGACCAGCCTGCGCAAGCTGGACTGGGACTCGATGCGCGTGAACTTCTTCGCGATCGCATCGCCGGCTGCGCTGGCCGACATGCCGCAAAGCTGGATCACGGCCTTCCACCTGCCGGACGGCCGCATCGCGCTCACCAACGAACTGGTGCGCGACTTCCCGAACCTGACCATCTTCGATACCGGCGCGATCCTGCGCCAGGTGGAATCGGTGCTGAACCAGGTGACGGCCGCCGTGCAGTTCCTGTTCATCTTCACCTTGGCCGCAGGCGTGCTGGTCTTGTATGCGGCGCTGGCGTCCACGCGGGACGAACGGGTGCATGAAGCCGGCCTGCTGCGTGCGCTGGGCGCCACCCGTCGCCAACTGTCGATGGCGCAATGGCTGGAACTGTCTGCCATCGGCGCGCTGGCCGGCATCCTGGCTGCCGCCGGGGCTACCGCCACGGCGTGGCTGCTGGCACGTTATGCGTTCAACTTCACCTTGTCGCTGAACCTGTGGGTGTGGGCCGCCGGCTTGGCCATGGGCATGATCTGCGCGCTGGTGGGCGGATGGATGGGCTTGCGCGGCGTCTTGCGCCAGTCGCCGCTGGCCACCTTGCGCGAGGCTTAGAATGTCGGCATCTCGTAATCGGCATCACGCGCAGCGTGCGCGTGGACCCACCCCATGGCCTTGATTCCACAACCGACTGAACCGATCGACCACACCCGCAGCGTTTTCGAGTTGATCGGGGGTGAGCCCCAAGTGCGCGCCTTGGTCGATCGCTTCTACGACCTGATGGACCTCGACGAGGACCTGCGCGAGCTGCGCGCCGCACACGGCCCATCGCTGGACAACGCACGCGACCGGCTGTTCTGGTTCCTGTGCGGCTGGATGGGTGGCCCCGATCACTACGTCAGCCAGTTCGGCCATCCCCGCCTGCGTGCCCGCCACCTGCCGTTTTCCATCGGCAGCGTCGAGCGCGACCAGTGGGTGATCTGCATGGGCCGCGCGATGCAGGACATCGGCGTCGAAGCGAACTTGGCCGACCGCCTGCTGGCTTCTTTCTTCAATACCGCCGACTGGATGCGCAACCGCGCAGACTGAAGGCAAGACTTCGTCGGCCTTGAGCCGGGAGTGCGTGCATGCTGGGTCAGACAGGAGTGGACGTTACGGGGCTGTTGCTGCTCGTCGCTGCAATCGCGGGGATATTGGCAAGCGTAGGGGCCTGGCTTGCCTGGGCTCGCGCTGGCAAGGGCAGTGCCGAGCGCTGGGATGCACTGTCGCAAGGACAGGCCGATCTGCAGGATACCCAGCAGCGTCTGCTTGAACAACAGGAACGCCTGGAGCGCAGCCTGCGCGAAGATTTTTCGGCGAGCCAGCGCGAACTGCGCCACGAAACCACCGAGGCCACACGTGGCCTGCGTGCCGATCTGCTGCAGGCTTTGGCCCAGGGCCAGATGGTGTCGAGCACCCGTCAGGCCGACCAGGCCAAGGTGCTGAACCAGCAACTGGACGGCTTTGCGCAGAACCTGACCACCCTCAGCACCCAGCTGCAGGATCGATTCGAGCTGCTGCGCACCTCGTTGATCGCGGAATCCAAAACCGACCGCGAGGCCTCAGGCGCTGCCCTGGGCTTGTTTGCCGATCGCCTGTCCGAGAACGTGCGGGCAGTGGGGGAATCCAGCAACAAGCGGCAGGCCGAACACGCGCAGGCAGTGAACCAGCAGCTGGAAGGCTTCACGCACAGCCTGGGCACGCTCACCAGCCAGCTGCAGGACCGCTTCGACGCCTTGCGTGGCGCGCTTACCGCGGAATCCAAGGACGATCGCGAAACCTCTGCCAAGGCGCTGACGGGCTTTGGCGACCGCCTGACCGACACCTTGAACAAGCTGAGCGAGTCCAGCGAGCAGCGCATTGCCGCCGTGCGCGACACGGTGGAATCGCGCCTGAAGGATCTGCAAAGCGACAATGCGTCCAAGCTGGAAGCCATGCGCCAGACGGTGGACGAGAAACTGCACGCCACGCTGGAGCGCCGCCTGGGCGAATCCTTCCAACTGGTGTCGGAACGGCTGGATGCGGTCCACAAGGGCCTGGGCGAAATGCAGACCCTGGCCACCGGCGTGGGTGACCTGAAGCGCGTGCTGACCAATGTGCGTTCGCGCGGCACCTGGGGCGAAGTGCAGCTTGGCATGCTGATCGAACAGACCATGACGCCGGACCAGTACGGACGCAACGTGAAGCCGGTGCCGGGCAGTGCGGAAGTCGTGGAGTTCGCGATCAAGCTGCCGGGACGGGAATTGGATGGCGCGCCAGTCTGGCTGCCGATCGATTCGAAATTCCCCAAGGAGGAATACGAACGCCTGTGCGATGCGCAGGAGCGCGCCGACGTCGAGGGCGTGCGGGTGGCTGGCATGGCTTTCGAACGCGGCGTCGAAGTGGAAGGCCGCCGCATCCAGAGCAAGTACGTGCAGCCGCCGCACACCACCGACTTTGCGCTGATGTTCCTGCCGACCGAGGGCTTGTATGCCGAGGTGCTGCGCCGTCCTGCGCTGATGGACAAGCTGCAGGCGCTGCGCATCAACGTGGCCGGCCCCAGCACGCTGGCGGCCTTGCTGAACAGCTTGCAGATGGGCTTCCGCACGCTGGCGATCGAACAACGGTCATCTGAAGTGTGGAAAGTGTTGGGCGCGATCAAGACCGAATTCCTGAAGTTCGGGGATGTGCTGAGCAGCGTGAAGCGCAGCCTGGACGCCGCCAGCAGCAAGATCGGCAAGACGGAAGTCCGTGCGCGTGCGATGCAGCGCCATCTGCGCGGGGTGGAAGCCTTGCCCGATGCCGAGGCCGTGGCCTTGCTTGGCGCAGAGCCCAGCGGACCCGGTGGGACAGGCGACGCCGACAATGACTTGCCGACCGACGCCGATGCGCTTGGCGAAGACGAAGACCTGGCCACCATCGGGCGGGCGGGCAACTGAGTGCGCAGGCATTTTGCAGGGTTCCGGGCGCGTCGTATCGGCCGACATCTGGCCTGCATGGGGCCTTGCTGCAATCCTTTATCTGGCGCCGTTGCGGCCAGTCGATCTGATCCCGGCCCATCCCCTGTGGCCATCAAGGAGCCTTCTTCCATGCACGGCGATCCAAAGTTCGACATCACCAGTCTCGACACCTTGCTGAGCCACTTCGGCTCGCCGCCACCGGCTTCCATTTACAAGGAACTGGATCACGTCGACGAGAACTACCGTGCGCTGATCGAGGCCTCGCCGTTCTTCGCGATGGCGACCCTAGGCGAGAAAGGCCTGGACTGCTCGCCGCGCGGCGATCCGAAGGGCTTCGTGCAGGTCATCGACGAGAAGACCTTGATCCTGCCCGAGCGCCGCGGCAACAACCGCGTCGACAGCTTGCGCAACCTGCTGGTCGATCCGCGCATCTCGCTGCTGTTCCTGATTCCGGGTGTGGGCGAGACCTTGCGGGTGGCCGGCCGCGCACGGCTGAGCGCAGATCCGGCGCTGCTGGCGCCCATGAGCATGAACGGCAAGCCGCCTACCGTGGCGGTCATCGTGACGGTAGAAAAAGCCTACTTCCAATGCTCGCGCGCGGTGGTTCGCGCCGACCTGTGGAATCCCGCCAGCCAGGTCGCACGCAGCACTTTGCCATCGACCGGCACGCTGGTCTCCACCATTGCCGCACGCCGCGACGAGCACTTCGACGGCGTGACCTACGACCAGAATCTGGACGAACGGGTTCGCACCACCTTGTACTGATCCGACGGGCACCGCCTGTGCGGTGCCGTCACCTTGCCTCGACAACATGCGGCGCTGGCGGACCCTTTCACAACGGTCTGCTAGCATGCCGCCTTCTTCGCCTTTTTTCGCACAAAGACATGCTTACGCAGCAGGAACTCAAGCAGCAAGCCGCCGACGCGGCCCTTAAATTCGTGGAAGACGTGGCCGCCCCTGACACCGTGATTGGTGTCGGCACGGGTTCCACCGCCGATCTGTTCATCGACGGCCTGGCGGCCTTCAAGGGCCGTATCCGCGGCACGGTGGCGAGTTCCGAGCGCAGCGCGGCGCGTCTGGCTGCCCTGGGCATCCCGGTTCTGGGCCTGAACGAGGTCGACTTCATGCCGATCTATGTCGACGGCGCCGACGAAATCGACAGCAAGCTGCAGATGATCAAGGGCGGCGGCGGCGCGCTCACACGCGAAAAGATCGTGTCGTCGGTGGCTACCCGTTTCATCTGCATCGCCGATGAATCGAAGCTGGTCACTGAACTGGGCAAGTTCCCGCTGCCGCTGGAAGTCATCCCGATGGCGCTCGCTTCGGTTTCGCGCATGGTTGTGCGCCTGGGTGGCAAACCCGTGCTTCGCGAAGGTTTCGTCACCGACAACGGCAATGCCATCATCGACATCCATGGGCTGGCCATCCCGCGCGCCAAGGAAATGGAAAGCCTGTTGAACGACGTGCCGGGTGTGGTTACCTGCGGTCTGTTCGCGCTGCAAGGCGCCAATGTGGCGCTGCTTGCCACGCAAGACGGCATTCGCCGCCTCGATTCTCGCTGAGCCATTTCACGACGGCAGGCGTAAACCCCTAGCCGGGGTTTCGCCGCTTGTCCATGACAGACATAATCCTGTCACAAGCGAGTCGTATTCTCGCGTTTTCCTGCATGGAGGGCGGCATGACCGACCACACAAACCGTCAGTTCGACACCGAGCTTGAAGCAGTACGTTCGCGTTTTCTTCAAATGGGCGGGCTGGTCGAGTCCCAAATCGCGGCCGCCGTCGATGGCCTGGCCAACGGCGACATGGAGCTGCTTGAGCGTGTCGTTGCGCGTGACAACGAAGTCAACACGTACGAACTCGAGATCGACCAGGCGTGCAACCACATCCTGGCTCGCCGTCAGCCGACCGCAGGCGACCTGCGCATGCTGATCACGGTGGTCAAGATGGTCACGCACATGGAACGTGCGGGTGACGAAGCGGAAAAGATTGCGCAGCAAGCCAAGCGCATTCACGAAGCCGGTCGCCGCAACATGCCGGCCGTCGAGATCTGGCACATGGCTGCAAGTGTGACCTCGATGCTGCGCCAGGCGCTGGACGCCTTTGCCCGTCTGGACATCCAGGCCGCCGCGCAAGTGGTGCGCCAGGACAAGGGCGTGGACGTGGAATGGCAAGGCGTGATCCGCCAGCTGGTCACCTACATGATCGAAGACCCGCGCACCATTTCGCGCGCGATCGAGCTGCTGTTCATCGCCAAGGCGCTGGAACGCATCGGCGATCACGCAAAGAACATGTGTGAACTGGTGGTCTACATGGTCAAGGGTCAGGACGTCCGTCACACCGGTCTTGAAAACATCGAGCGCGAAGCCGCCTCGAACTGATCGACGACAGATGTGAAAAAGCCCGGGGCCGGCAGGTGAATGTCGGCCCCGGGCTTTTTTTGTCACATCGCAAACTCGAACGAATGAACGGCGCCGGAGCGTTCATATGTCGATTGCTGCGGTGAGGCATGCTGCTGTTGCGCTGGCCCTTAGAACGCCTTGACCAAGGCGACGGCGAGCGATGCCTCCAGGCAGATCACGGCGCCGGCAGCAACCAGGCCAGGGAAACGCACCTGACGAGCTGCCAGCTGCCTGCGTATTTTGTTGAACAGCCAAATGCCCAGCGCCAGCGCAGCGATGCTCAGCAGCGCGCCGCTTGCAAAGAGTATGAGGAAAAAGGCCCCGAGGGCTTCCGAGTTAACGAACATCGCTCAATTTCGATAGCTGACGTTGATAAGCGCGGAGCCTGCTTTCACCTGCGTGAACGAGGTTTCCCGCTGGCCATCCTGCCAATGCGCGCTGGTGCTCACCTCGTTCGTGTCCAGGCTGTCGGGCTTGCCCAGCTGACTGGTCAGCGCATCCAGCAGCCCGCTCGTATCGGTCGCCGTATAGGTGCAGGCCCGATGGGCATTCGGGCCGGTGGCAATCCAGAACGACAACAGGGTTTCGCCGGCCGCTTGTGGTCGCTTCCACCCGACCACGGATACCGAGCCGCCGTTGAAGCGTAGAAAGCTGGTTCGCCAAGACTTGGTCTGCGCGTCCGTCATGCGCGGCCAGCCGAGTACGTCGCCCTTGCTTGCCGCGTCGGCGACGGTGGTCGACGCGCAGAGGTCAAGCAGCTGGGCCACGGTCAACGTGGCAGGGGTGGGGTGTGTGGCGGGTGATTCAGCCATGGCCTGAATCACCGGCAGCATCAGCAAGCTTGAAACAAGCAGAATTTTTTTCATCAGCAGCGTCCTGTGGTCCATGTTGATGACGATGACTTCACAAACATTCTTGCGTGCTGACCGAGGACCCATCTCGCCACGCAGCCAGCCGATCTCAATCGCCCTGGATTGCCGTTGCCAGCAGCACGACGAAGAAGATAGGCAGCAGCGACATCAAGGACAGCACTGCGCAGGTCAGCTTCCCTTGTTTGGTCGGCATCCGGAAGCCGAACCACGCAAAGAGGCCGCTCAGGGCAAGCGAGGCCAGCAGGACCACGATCATGAGAAAACCGGACACGCCGGTAGTGAAAGCTGACATCAGAGAAGGTCCTTCAGTTCGTGACGACGACCATCAGTCTGGTCGCAATCCCTGACTGCAAAAAACAAAGTATGCCGGCCGCGTTGCCACGGTATTTGCGTCAGAGCACCATCAAAAATATCACTTTGACCAACAAGACCAGCACGAGGAACGCGCTGGTGGCGATCAATCCCGCGAAGCGTTGCTTGCGCGCCAGCATCCGCCGATACATTTTCCGAATCAGCCAGAAGCCCACGGCAAGCACGATCACGCTTACCACCAGGGCGATGGCGTATATCGTCAGAATGGCAATCGCCAGCGGGTCAGCGTTCTTGAACATGGCTGCTCCGCGGTGATGGGCGGTCAGCAGGCCAGCTCAGATCGGGGCAGATGCCTCGCACCTGATTACGAAAGCAGCCTGCGCTCGCCCATCTTGAACCAGGCCTTGGCAATCTTGCCGTGCTCGACTTCATAGATGCAGACCACGTCCAGCTCGCCTTTTCCTTCGGAGAAATTGCGCGTCACTGTCTCATGGTCGATCACCATGTTGCCCAGCACGATGCGATTCAGCAGCCGCCCGTGCAGATCGGGTTCCTTGAAGCGTTCCACGTGACGCTCGCGAATTTCTGCGGCGCTGCTTGCCAGCAGGGTCGACGGGAAGGCGTAGTACTGACAGTCGTCCGCCCACCAGGGCATGAACGTCTCGATGTCACGTGCGTTGTAGGCGTCCAGCTGCATTTTGACGGGATATTCGGGCTCGCTTTCCACTTCGTTGCTCAACGGGGCACCTATTGATGATCGGTATGGGGAAGCGCTGCATACTCGCTCGAACCATGTGCGTTGCGGCGATGCTTCCGAATCCAGCTCAGGCTGAACGCAAAGACAAGCAGCGACGGGAAGAAGACGATGTAGCCCGTGGCGACGGCGAAAAACTCCCATAGGTCCGCCATGACTCTGGCCTGCTTGGACGTCGTGCCGGGATCGACCCAGGACATGGCAAGCACCAGGCCGCTGAGACACGCAAGCACCGCACTTTTGACCAGCAGCGCAACGCGCAGCAGCCACTGCAGCCACGGCACCCAGGCAAAATACGACAGGATTCCGGCGACGACTTGCACGCAGATCATCAGCGCAAGCAGGGCAAGCGCGACTGACGCGGTGCCGACGGCCTGCAGCAGGTCGCCGAAGAAATTCATCACACGGACGAAATCTGAGTAGATGCCTGGCATGGTGGCTTCCGTCTGGCTGGCTTGCACGGCATGCAGGCCATTCATGAAAGAACCGGCCGAACCGCATGTCGCGGTTCGGCGACACCCCATCACTACCGCAAGCGCGGTGCTCAGGCGAGAGATCGCCTACAGGATGCGGAACGACAGGGTGCGGATATCAAGCCGGCGGCGGCACGTAGCCATTGGCTTCGATGGTGCCGTCCTCGAACAGGAAGTGCTCCATCTGCTGCGCCAGATACTTGCGGGCGCGGCTGTCGGCCAGGTTCAGGCGATTTTCATTGACCAGACGCGTCTGGATCGCCAGCCATTCGGCCCAGGCTTCCTTGGACACGCTTTGCCAGATCTTGGTGCCCAGCGGACCGGGATAGGGCGGAAAGTCGAGGCCTTCGGCTTCGCGCTTGAGTTTGACGCATTGAACGGTGCGGGCCATGAAAGCTCCTGTTGTCTTCGATGCGGCATTGTATCGAAGGCAGCGCAAGCGCCCTGAGTAGGGACACGCGGGGCAGGGAAATAGGGGACAACGATCTCCACACAGACCTCACTGTCTGAGCGCTTCTTCCCGCCCATCGTGACGCGGCCCTCACACTCGCATCAGGCGTGTAAGGGCCGCGTTTACGCCGGGCGCCGTGGGGCAGGCGGATATGCTTACTGCATGAACCAGCCGTGGCTGACCACCAGCGACTGGCCGGTCAGTGCGTTGGTCGGGAAGGCGGCGAACAGCAGCGCCACACGGGCCACGTCGTCGATGGTCGTGAATTCGCCATCCACGGTGTCCTTCAACATCACTTTCTTGACCACGTCGTCTTCCGAGATGCCCAGGCTCTTCGCCTGTTCCGGAATCTGCTTTTCCACCAGGGCGGTGCGCACGAAGCCCGGGCAGATGACGTTGGCGCGCACGCCGTGCTTGGCGCCTTCCTTGGCCACCGTCTTGCACAGGCCGATCAGGCCGTGCTTGGCCGTCACGTAAGGGGCCTTCAGCACCGAGGCTTCCTTCGAGTGCACCGAGCCCATGTAGATCACGCTGCCGCCACGGCCTTGGGCGTACATGTGCTTCAGGCAGGCGCGCGTCGTCAGGAAGGCGCCGTCCAGGTGAATGGCCAGCATCTTCTTCCACTCGGCGTAGCTGAATTCTTCGACCGGATGAACGATCTGGATACCGGCGTTGCTCACCAGAATGTCGATGCCGCCGAAGGCCTTCACGCCTTCTGCGACCGATGCGTCCACCTGCGCTTCGTCGGTCACATCGACGGCCACGCCGATGGCCTGGCCACCGGCCGCGATGATTTCCGCGGCGGTTGCGTCAGCGGCTTCCTTGTTCAAGTCGGCGATCACCACCTTTGCGCCTTCACGGGCGTACAGCAAGGCGATCTCTTTGCCGATGCCGGCGGCCGATCCGGTGACGAACGCGACTTTATCCTTGAGTTGCATGGTGCCTTCCTTCCTTTGCTGGTCGAAATTTTCAGACGACATGACGCTTGGGCAAGCGCCACGATGGAACAGGGAAATGCGATCAGGCACCCGGGTGGGTGACCCGGATGTGGCCGGGCTCGGCCAGGTCGAAGGTGGTCACGCCGCCGGCCTGGACATCGGCGCGCAGCCACTCGGGGTGGTCGAAGGTCGTGCGCATGTCGCGCACGCCGGCCTCCCAGTGTTCGTGCACGGCAATACGCGAGAACTCGTAGTCCTTGGCGTCCAGCTCGTAGGGCTTGTTGCGGTAGATCAGGTGCACGATGTCGATCGGCTCGTGCTTCATGTGCGCGCACAGATTGGCCAGCGCGGGGTCTTCCCGCAAGACCGGCGGCAGGCGCTCCAGCAGTTCCGCCAGGGCTTGCTGCAAGTTGACGTTGGCGGCCAGCGCGTCGGTGTTCATGCGCGTGCGGCTGGAATACTGGATGTCCTTTTGCCGCGCGGCAACCTCGGACAAGGTTTGCGGCATGGCGCCGCGCGAGCTGAACAAGTCCACCTGCAGGACCAGCAGCGGTTCATTGCGCGGCTGTTCGTCCAGCACGTATTGCAGCGGCGTGTTGGACACGATGCCGCCGTCCCAGTAGTCCTCGCCGTCGATGTGCACTGGCGGAAAACCGGGCGGCAGCGCGCCGCTGGCCATGATGTGATCAGCGCCGATCTTCTGACGCATGTTGTCGAAGTACACCGCGTTGCCGGTGCGCACGTTGACCGCGCCTACCGACAGGCGCATTTCCTTGCTGTTGATGCGGTCGAAATCCACCAGGCGTTCCAGCGTGGCTTTCAGCGCCGTGGTGTCGTAGTAGCTCAGCAACGGGGCGTTGCCACCCATCAGCAGGGCAGGCGACAGGCGTGGCGTGAAGAAGCCTGGAATCCCCATGGCGATGCTGGCTGCGGCGCTCCATTGATTGAGCAGCGCTCGCGGGCCGGCACCTTGCGGCAAGGACTGGCCGGGACCGGATGACACCAGTTCCCAGAATTCGCGCAGGCGGGCCACGCGGTGTTCCGGTGCATTGCCCACGATCAGCGCCGCGTTGATGGCGCCGATCGACACCCCCGCCACCCAGGCGGCCTGGTCGGGGCGTTCGGCCAGCACTTCGAATACGCCCGCCTGATAGGCGCCGAGCGCACCGCCGCCTTGCAGCACCAGCGCCCGCCGCGCACGTCGCATGTCCACTTGATAGGGCATGCGGGGTGCGCTGATCGTCGAGGTATCGGCAGGTATGGCTTTGGTGCGGGCGGATCGCGGGGCTGCCGACTTGGCGGCTGCCGGTGTCGAGGCTGCCGGCTTCGAGGCTATTGACTTTGCGGCGGTCACCTCGGGAATCGCCGATTCAGACGCTGCAGACGTCGAAGCTAGCTTGGGTACTGCGGATTTGCGTACAGCGGACTTGCTCGGAACGGACCTGGATGTCATGTACGCAAACCCTAAGCGGTAATGTGGAAATCGGTGCCGTCCGCAGCAGGGTGGCGGCACGGCGGCCATTGCAATCCGCCGCCGCGCCGTGCCCGCTGCCTTAGAGCTTCTTGATGAAGATCAGGCTGTTGCGATTGCGGTCGTAGCTTGCCTGGCGCTCGCGCGGCAGGTCTTCCAGGCGGGCAGGCACGAAGCCGCGTTTGACGAACCAATGGGCAGTGCGGGTCGTCAGCACGAACAGGCGGGTGATGCCCTGTGCGCGGGCACGCGATTCCATGTGGCGCAGCAGCTTGTCGGCTTCGCCGCCGCCTTGCCATTCCGGGTTCACCGTCAGGCAGGCCATCTCGGCCATGCGGTCTTCCGCAAAGGGGTAGAGCGCTGCGCAGCCGAAGATCACGCCATCGTGCTCGGCCACCGAGAAGCGCTCGATGTCGCGTTCGATGCGGCCGCGGCCGCGCTTGACCAGCGTGCCGTCGGCTTCCAGCGGTTCGATCAACTGCACGATTGCGCCCACGTCTTCGATGGTGGCCGGTCGAAGGTCGTCCAGCATTTCCTCGACCACCATGGTGCCCACGCCATCGTGGGTGAAGACTTCCAGCAATACGCCACCATCGAGCGAGAAGGGCACCAGGTGGGCGCGTGCCACGCCCAGCTTCACCGCACGCGAGGCATGGCGCAGGTAGAACGCAGTGTCCTCGTCCAGCTTGCCGGCAGCCAGCAGCGCGTCGGCGTCGTCGCGGGCGATTTCCGTGTCGATGTTGCCCTCGGCATCACGCACGCCCGGGGTTTCCGTGACGAAGATCAGCTTTTCGGCTTTCAGCGCGACGGCCGCAGCCGTGGCCATTTCTTCCATCGCCAGGTTGAAGGCCTCGCCGGTGGGCGAGAAGCCCAGCGGCGACAGCAGGACGACCGAGCCGTGTTCGGTGGCGAAACGCAGCGCATCGGCGTCGATCTTGCGCACCTGGCCGGTGTGGCGGTAGTCCACGCCATCGATGATGCCGACCGGGCGGGCCGTCACGAAATTGCCCGACACCACACGGATGTGGGAACCCTGCATGGGGGTGTTCGGCAAGCCCTGGCTGAAGGCGGCTTCGATGTCCAGGCGGATTTCGCCGGCCGCTTCCTTGGCGCATTCCAGCGCGGGCGCATCGGTGATGCGCAGGCCGCGGTCGAATTGCGCCGGGATGCCCTTGATGCGCAGCTGGTCATTGACCTGCGGACGCGAGCCGTGCACCAGCACCAGGCGCACGCCCAGCGCGTTCAACAGCGACAAATCCTGCACCAGCGCATTCAGTGCACCGGCTTGTACCAGTTCCCCGCCAAACGCAACCACGAAGGTCTTGCCCCGGAACGCATGTACATAAGGCGCCACGTCTCGAAACCATCGGACGAACTGCGCCCGGCTGAAGTCGATGGGATCGATGATGGCGGCGGCGGTCTGGGATTCCTGGTCGGGCATGGTGGCTGTGTAGCGTCCTGAGTAGGGACCGGGGAGAAATCCGGTCTGGATGGTCGAGTCGACGTCGACAAGAAAACGAATCGAAATTATAGGGGCGTGACCTGACGGGACCATGGCAACCGGACCGTATGGCCAGCAATATTTGTGTGCAGTTGCGCGAAGGGGGCGGCGAGCGGCGTCGCCGGGCGGTCAGGCGGGCCTTGCCCGGTATAATTCACGGCTAACTGGATATCCCACATCGATGCCTGATACTGACCGCCGTCCGGCAGCACGCGGCGGCGCGCCACGAGCTGCGGACGCCTCTGCTGCCGACAAGGCTTCCGCCCCCAAGACCCTGGCCGAGCAATTGGCGCACGTGCGCCAGGCGGGTGATACCGCCCAGGCTGCCCCAGCCGATGCGTCGGCCCGCCCCACGCGGCCTGCACGGCCGCCTCGCCATGCCGGCGATCGTCCGCCGCAAGGGGCAGCACAGACGCCTGACAATCGTCCGCCGCGCCCGCCACGCGAGCCACGTCCTGCCGGAGCAGCCCGACCTGCTGGTGAATCACGCCCCACGGGTGAGCGTCGTCCCCGCGAGGCACGTCCGCCGCGTGCCCCCAGACCTGTCGCCACGCAAGAAGCATCCTCGGCCCAGGGCACCGACGCCGTCCAGGCACCGATTCCGCGCCCGCCACGGCAAGACGTGCCGCCTGCCGACCGTGGGGACCGGCCTGCGCGCGCAGATCGTCCTGAGCGCGCCGAGCGCGTAGACCGTCTCCTGCGCCCGATCCCCGAGGTGACCTACCCGGAAGACCTGCCGGTCAGTTCGCGCCGTGAGGAAATCGCCCGCGCTATCCAGAACAACCAAGTCGTGATCGTCAGCGGCGAGACCGGCTCGGGCAAGACCACGCAACTGCCCAAGATCTGCCTGGAACTCGGCCGCGGCCGCAGCGGCATGATCGGCCACACGCAGCCGCGCCGCCTGGCGGCGACCTCGGTCGCCAAGCGCATTGCCGAAGAACTGAAGACGCCGATGGGCGAGGTGGTCGGCTACCAGGTGCGCTTCAACGAGCGCGTGGGCCCGAACGCCTCGGTCAAGCTGATGACCGACGGGATTTTGCTGGCCGAATCGCAGCGCGATCCGCTGCTGCGCAAGTACGACACCATCATCATCGACGAGGCCCACGAACGCAGCCTCAACATCGACTTCCTGCTGGGCTACCTGAAGCAGCTGCTGCCGCGTCGCCGCGACCTGAAGCTGATCATCACGTCCGCCACTATCGATGCCACGCGCTTTGCCACGCACTTCGGTGCCGACGAAGCCCATCCCGCGCCGGTGATCGAGGTCTCGGGCCGCATGTACCCGGTCGAGGTGCGTTACCGCCCGGTGGACACGCGCGACCTGCAGTCGGAAGACGAAAACAGCAACAAGCCGCCGCCCAAGCGCGAGCGTGAAAACCTGTCGCGCGACGAAGCCCGCGACCTGATGGATGCGCTCGTCGAGGCGGTCAGCGAATGCGCCCGAAGCGGGCCGGGCGATGTGCTGGTGTTCCTGCCTGGCGAACGCGAGATTCGCGACGCGGCGGAGGCGCTGCGCAAGCATCATCCGCCTGGGACGGAAATCCTGCCGCTGTTCGCGCGTCTGTCGGCGGCCGAGCAGGAACGCGTTTTCCACCCCAAGGGCAATAGCCGCCGCGTGGTGCTGGCTACCAACGTGGCCGAAACCTCGCTGACGGTGCCGGGCATCCGCTTCGTGGTCGACACCGGCCTGGCGCGGGTGAAGCGTTATTCCTGGCGCAACAAGGTCGAACAGCTGCGCGTCGAGCCGATCAGCCAGGCGTCTGCCAACCAGCGCGCCGGCCGATGCGGTCGCCTGGGGCCGGGCATCTGTATTCGGCTGTACGACGAGGAAGGCTTTGGCCTGCGCCCGCCGTTCACCGACCCGGAAATCCTGCGCTCGTCCCTGGCCAGCGTGATTCTGCGCATGAAGTCGCTGAAGCTCGACGACATCGAGAGCTTCCCCTTCGTCGAAGTGCCGCCTGGCCGCGCGATTGCCGATGGCTACCACCTGCTGCAAGAGCTGGGTGCCATCGACGACGACAACCGCATCACGCCCACCGGCACGGAGCTGGCGCGCTTGCCGGTCGATCCGCGGATCGGCCGCATGATCCTGGCGGCGCGTCAGCAGGGCTGCCTGGCAGAAATGCTGATCATCGCAGCCGCCTTGTCGGTGCAGGACGTGCGCGACCGGCCGCTGGAGGCGCAGGAAGCTGCGGACGCCGCACACGCCAAGTTTGTCGACGAACGGTCGGAATTCCTGTCCTTCCTGAAGATCTGGACCTGGTACGAAGAACAGATCAAGCACAAGGCCTCGCAGCGCAAGCTGGTCGAACAGGTGCGCCAGCAGTTCCTGTCGCCCAACCGCCTGCGCGAATGGCGCGACGTGCACAGCCAGCTGGCGGCAGTGGTGGGTGAGCAGGGCTGGCACCTGAATCAACTGCCAGCCACCGTCGAACAGATCCACATGGCCTTGCTGACCGGCCTGCTGGGCAACATTGGCTTCAAGGGCGAGGAAGAGTCGGGTTACCTGGGCGCGCGTGGTATTCGCTTCCACATTCACCCTGGTTCCAAGCTGGCGAAGAAGGCAGGGCGTTGGGTGGTGGCGGCCGAACTGGTCGAGACCACGCGCCTGTACGCGCGCACCATCGCCAAGATCGACCCGGTGTGGATCGAGCGCGCAGGCGAACATCTGCTGCGCAAGAACTGGTCGGAACCGCATTGGGAAAAGAAGGCCGGGCGGGTCGTGGCCAGCGAGCGCGCGGTGCTGTACGGCCTGACCATCTACACCGGGCGCAAGGTCGACTTCGCGAACATCAACCCGACGCTTGCGCGCGAGATCTTCATTCGCGAAGCCTTGGTGGCGGGGGATATCGAGCCGCGTCCGAATGGTGGGCTGCCCTTCCTGGCACACAACCGCAAGCTGGTTGCAGACATCGAGAAGCTGGAACACAAGTCGCGCCGTCCGGACATTCTGGTCGACGAGACGCTGATCCACGCGTTCTACGACGGCCAGATTCCCGCGGACATCTGCGCGCTCGACCCGTTCGAAAAGTGGTACCGCGCGGAAGCGCGTACCGCACCGCGCTTCCTGTACCTGTCGCGCGACGAGCTGATGCGCCACGAGGCGGCTGGCGTCACGACTGAAGTGTTCCCGAAGAAGCTCACGCTGCATGGCGTGGAAATGGCGCTGGACTATCACTTCGAGCCCGGTTCGCCGCGCGATGGCGTGACCATGTCGGTGCCGCTGTTCACCTTGAACCAGATCGACCCCTCGCGCACCGAATGGCTGGTGCCGGGCATGTTGAAGGACAAGGTGCACTTGCTGCTGAAGTCCTTGCCGCAGAAACTGCGTCGCCACTGTGTGCCGCTGCCGGAATACGCGGCAGGATTCTATGACCGCTGGTTCGACCAGGCGCTCAATCCGCCGCGCGGGTTGATCGACACGCTGATCGCTGACGTGCGCGAGCAAACGCAGGTGGCGCTGACGGCGGCCGACTTCAAGCTGGAAACGCTGCCGCCGCACCTGACCATGAACTTCCGGGTGGTCGACGAACATGGCCGCATGCTGGCCATGAGCCGCAACCTGGCGCAGCTGAAGGCCGAGCATGGCAAGGCCGCGCAAGTGACCTTCCAGCAAGTGGCCTCGCGCGACAAGGAAGTGGCGCAGGCCCTGGCGCACGAAAACCTGACGGACTGGACCTTCGGTGAACTGCCGGAGCTGCTGGAAATCCGTCGCGGCGGCATGTCGGTGATCGGCTATCCGGCGCTGATCGACCGGGGCGACCACTGCGACCTGGACGTGTTCGACGATCCGGCCGAGGCCACGCGCAAGCACCGCGCAGGCTTGCTGCGCCTGTTCCGCCTGCAGTTGAAGGAGCAGGTGAAGTTCCTGGAAAAGAACCTGAACGGCATGACCCAGATGAGCATGCTGTTCATGCCGCTGGGCACCCAGGAAATGCTGCGCGACCAGATCATCGACGCCGCACTCGCCCAGGCCTGCCTGATGGAGCCATGGCCGGACAACGCCGAGAAATTTGCCGAGCGCAAGCTGGCCGGCAAGGGCCGGCTGGGCTTGCTCGCGCAGGAAGTCGCGCGCCTCACGCTGGCCATCCTGACCGAATGGAATGCCGTGCAGCGCAAGCTGCCGCAGGCCAAGCCGCATGCCGCGACCTATGCAGACCTGCAGCAGCAGGTGGGCGCGCTGGTCACCAAGACCTTCCTGCGCGATACGCCGGGCACGCAGCTGGCGCATTTCCCGCGCTACCTGAAGGCGGCCATGGCGCGTATCGACAAGCTGCGCGCCGACCCGGCGCGTGACGCGCGCTTGTTGGCGGATCTGACGCCCTTGCAGGTGCAGTTCCAGCGGGCACTGGTGGCCCGGAAGGGCGTGGAAGACGAGCGCCTGACCGAGTTCCGCTGGCTGCTTGAGGAACTGCGCGTGGCCTTGTTTGCGCAAGAGCTGCGCACGCCTTCACCGGTGTCGGTGAAGCGTTTGCAGAAGGCCTGGGAGGCGCTTCAGCGCTGAGGGACTGGCATCCGCGCTGCTCGCCCTCGGGCGGTGGCGCGGTTTCCCAATCGAGGATCTGAGTTGCGCTTGGCAGCCTGCACGCGTTGCGCCGCCTTGTTTGCCGACATGCGGTAGGGCCGCTGGGTGAGTGCGTCGCGCGTCAGGCGGTCAACGCCGCCCTGATATCCGGTGCCGGCACGCCGATGGGTTCGGCATCTGCGCCAAAGCTTTCCAGCAGGCGTTCCAGGTGGCCGATGTGCGGCAGCATGGTGCCGTAGAACAGCACGTCGGGGCCGCGCTGGATCGACAGCGTCGGGAAATTCTCGACGTCGTGGTCGTCCAGCATCTCGGGAAAGTCTTCGATGTCGATCCACACGAACACGTCGTCCGGGCGCCTGGCCGCAAGGGCTTCCAGCAGCGGCAGATAGTCGCGGCAGGTGCCACACCATTCGGCGCACAGACAGGCAACCAGGGTGCGGGACGGATCGCGCAGTTGCGCCCGCAGGCGGGCGGCATCGCGATCGGGGAACAGGACAAGAGCAGGGACGGGGGTGGGTGGATTCAACCGGTTTCCAGTACGTAACGCAATCAAGCCGCAATCGACGCAGCATCGACGCGGGATCGACTTATTATGCCTATTGCGCACGCGCGCTGCAGCGACCCATCGCTGTCATGCGCGGCGCCGCTTCTTCATATTCTGGAACCATCGATGAATACTGTGTTGCCACCGATTGCGCCTTCCAAGAAATCCGTGGGCTTGTGGGGCGTCGGCCGGGCGTCCGGACGCGCGATCGTGTCCCAGCTTCACCCCAAGATGCTGATGGCACTGCTGCTGCCACTGGGTGTGGCGCTGGTTGCCGCCGTGGTACTGGTGCTGTTGTTCTGGACGCCTTTGACCGCGTGGCTGCAGGAAAGCCTGGCCACGCTGGGCATCGTTACCTGGGCCGACGAAACCATGGCCAAGATCGGCATGGGCTCGATGATGGTGGTGCTGAAACTGTGGCTGGTGCCGCTGGCCGCCACGCTGATTCTGCTGCCCCTGTCGGGCATTCTGGGCCTGGCCGTCGCTGCGGTCGTCGTCATGCCGTTGGTGCTCAAACACATCGGTGAGCGCGACTACCCGGATGTGGCACGTCGTGGTGGCAATGGCTTTGTCGGCGGCCTGTGGAACGCCGTCTGGGTCACCACCTTGTTCGTGCTGGGCTGGCTGCTGACGCTGCCGCTGTGGTTGTTTCCGCCGCTGGCGGTATTGCTGCCGATTTTCTGGTGGGCATTCGCCTTCAGTCGTATGCTTCGGGTCGATGCGCTGGCCGAGCATGCCTCGGCGGCCGAGCGCGATGTGCTTTACGCCCGCCACAACGTCGGATTCTGGGCACTCGGCGGCATCTGCGCGCTGATCAACCTGTTTCCGCCCGCCTGGTTCCTGTTGCCGGTACTGTCGGCATTGATGTTTTCGCACTTCGGAATGGAGGCACTGCGCCGACTGCGCAGCGAGACCCAACTATGAGTCAACTGAACGGCCACACTGCGGCAGCCCGCCGCATCGGCCTCATCATCGTCGGCGACGAGATCCTGTCGGGTCGCCGCAAAGACGCGCATTTCCCCAAGATCGTCGAGATGCTCGGCGTGCGTGGCCTGAAGCTCGACTGGGTCGAGATCCACGGCGACGACCGCGAGGCACTGGTCGAAGCCTATCGCCGCAGCTTTGCGCGCGGCGATGTCGTGATTTCCTGCGGCGGCATCGGCGCCACGCCTGACGACCACACGCGCCAGGCAGCCGCAGCGGCGCTGGGCGTGCCGCTGGCCCTGCACCCGGAAGCCGAAGCGCTGATCACCGAGCGCTGCGTGGAGATGGCAGCCCAGGGCAAGGGCAGTGCCGACATGAGCACGCCGGAAAACCAGTTGCGCCTGAAGATGGGCGAGTTCCCGGTCGGCTGCGAAATCGTGCCGAATCCCTATAACCGCATCCCCGGCTTTTTCATCCAGGACCATACCTTTGTGCCGGGCTTCCCGGTGATGGCCTGGCCGATGCTCGAATGGATGCTGGACACGCGTTATGCCGACTTGCATCACGCCGTCGCGCACATCGAGCACTCCTTCCTGGTGTTCAACCTGCCGGAGTCCCGCATCATCGATGCGATGGAAACCGTCGAACGCCAATGGCCGGGTGTGAAGGCGTTCAGTCTGCCCAGCGTAGGCGGAGAAGGGCGCGGCCCGCATATCGAGTTGGGCGTGAAAGGCGAGCCCGATGCGGCGGCGCTGGCACTGCGCTTCATTCGTGAAGAAGCAGAGCGACTTGGCGGTACCTTCGAGAAGGTCTGAGCGGGATCACGCGTGGCCCGGTGGGGTGCGCGTAGTTGGCAGCTACATTGGTTAACGCCAGACGTAAAAAGGCCCCTTTGCAGGGGCCTTTTTTTTTGCCTGATCCGGGTGAGTGATCAGACAGTTCGAACAGGCTGCTTGATCAGAAAACGCGATCAGGCATTGGACGCGGGGGTCGTGGCGCGGCGAGCACGTGCGCTGCTGGCGCGAACCGTTTCGCTGGCTGCATCGGCAGCTTCGAAGGTTGCGTTGGTGGCGGCGGTCATGTTCGACTCGGCGACTTCAGCGGCCTGACGGGCAGCCTTGTTCAGCGTGTCGTAGGCCGAGCTGGCATTGGCCAGGGTGCTGCGCAGCAGGGCAACGGCGCTTTCCGAACCGGCCGGTGCGTTCTTGGCCAGCTGTTCCAGGGCGTCGGTGATCTGTTGTTGCTGGTCGGCCATCTGGGCTTCCGACAGGCGGGCGATTTCGGCTTGCACGCCGGCGATGATGTCATAGACATGCTTGCCGTAGGCCACAGCCTTTTCGGTGCTGGGCTGGGCGATCGACGCGGTGTAGGCCATTGCCTGCTGCGGGTCTTTCAGTGCCATCATTTCCTGTGCACGCGACGAGGCTTCGTCGAGCGTGGCACGGGCAACCTTGACGTTCAGGTCGATCAGCTTTTCGAACGCCGAGAAGGCGGTCGACTGGAAGGCCAGCATGGCTTCGATGTTGGACTTGTGGCTGGCGATGGCGCGTTCGGGAATGGCGGACATGTAGATCTCCTGGGGTCGGTACGGAAAATGGATAAAGGCCTGATGCCGATTACCCACCGGGCCGGAACGGGTCGCTTCTGTCGTGCGACTCTGTAGCAACCGTTCCATGTTGCGGTGCATCATTTGATTATAGGGACGCAATCCAGCGAGTCAATAGCAAGGCGATAAAAGGTCAGGAGCGGTCAGAATTCATTGATATAGCGACGTCTGCTGTAGCGTTTCATTGCATTTGGCCGAGCGTGGCACAGGTTTTGTGCGTCCCGCGAAAACGCATATCACCGCATTTTCCGATGACGGTTTTATTGCGGTCGCACATAGACTTATGCCAAACATGACCAGACACCCGGTCAGGTTATCGCTGATCCGCAGGCTGACACGCCACAGCGACTTTCCCTTGGTTTTGCACTTGCGCGCCACAGTCGATTCCCTGGCTTTGCATTTGCGGCTGCTTGCGCAAACAATGGCAGCAGATTCCACGAGGCGCATTCAAGCGCCCGCACCCACGGTCGTTCCCTGTGTCATTCGCAAAACCCTCTCTCAGATCCCTGAGCGCACCCTTTTTCGTCCTGCTCTGGAGCACTGGCTTCATCGTTGCGCGCTACGGCATGCCGTATTCCGAGCCCGCCACCTTCTCGGCCTTGCGCTTCTTCGGGGTGCTGGTAGTGATGGTGCCGGTCGCCTGGTTCAGTCGCGTGGCATGGCCGGCACCACGCCAGCGCGTCCATATTGCCGTCTCGGGCATCTTGATCCAGGCGGTTTACCTGTATGGGGTGTGGTCAGCGGTGCGGCTCGGCATGGGGGCAGGGCTGGTGGCCTTGATCGTCGGCCTGCAACCGGTGCTGACTGCGGTGGCGGCATCCTTGCTTGGCGAGCGCAGCAGCGGCAGGCAGTGGCTGGGGCTGGGTGTGGGCTTTGCAGGCGTAGCGCTGGTGGTCTGGGAACGCCTGCATTTGACCGGCCTGCCCATGATGAGCGTGATGATGTGCATCGGTGCCTTGTTTTCGATCACCGCCGGCACGCTTTATCAAAAGCGTTTCTGTCCCCAGTTCGATCTGCGTGCGGGCAGCGTATTGCAGTTCTCGGCCAGTTGCCTGATCTTGCTGCCCATCGTGTTCCTGGCTGAGACGCGCGAGATTGCGTGGACCTTGCCGATGAGCGCAGCCCTTGCCTGGGCCGTGCTGGTCCTGTCGATCGGCGCGACCTCCTTGCTGTTCGTATTGCTCAGGCGCGGCGGGGTCACCCAGGTCACCAGCCTGATGTATCTCACGCCGGCTACCACCGCAGTGCTTGCCTGGATGCTGTTCGGCGAGCCGCTGACGCCACTGATGGTGACCGGCATGGTCATCACCGCAGTGGGTGTTGCGTCAGTGGCGAAGCGACCTGTGGCGGCGGTGCAGGCAAGCCCGGTGCCTTGAGGTCGCTGTCTTCGCGGCTTGTTCTTCTTTTCCGCTTCTGTTCCTTCTATTGATATCGATCATGACGAGTTCAACTGCAAGTTCAACCCCGCAGTCCCAACGCCCGCAGCCTTTGCATCGCGACGCGTTCGCGCATTTCTCGCCCATCATCACGCGCTGGGCGGACAACGATGTCTATGGCCATGTCAACAACGTGGCCTATTACGGTTACTTTGACAGCGCGCTCAATGCCTACCTGATCGGTGCCGGCGCCTTGGATATCCACGGCGGCCAGACCATCGGCCTGGTGGTCGAATCGACGTGTCGGTTCTTCGCGCCGGTGGCCTATCCGGATGCGCTCAGTGTGGGGCTGCGCACCACATCGGTCGGCCGGTCGAGCGTGCGCTACGACTTGGGCGTGTTCCGGGATGGCGACGAGTTTTGCGCAGCGCACGGGCATGTCATTCATGTGTATGTCGACCGTGACACCCGCCGTCCGGTGGCTTTGCCGGACGCACTTCGGCGTGCAACAGAAGCGGTGTACAGGCAGGTCGATCCGGGCCAGTAGCGGTGTACGGAAAGCAGTGCGCTGTATTGTTTAAGCCACGACCTTAAAAAAAGCCGCTAAGTCCCTAATTTCACAAACAATTTTAGAATTAACTCTGATAGCATCCGGTCTGGGCAGATATCGTTTTCGGAGAATGATCCATGGTGCGTAGCTGGAAGCAGACAGTGTTGGTGTCTTTGTTGTCTGTTTTGCCGCTGGTTTTCACGCCTGCGGCTCACGCGGCCGAACCGGCCAAGCCTCGCGCCAAGCCTGCGACCAGGCCCGTTGCCAAGGCAGCAGCACCCCGCGCCGCTGCGCAAAAGCCGGTCGCACGCACCGTCGTGAAGCAAGCTGGCACGCGGCAACAGGTCGCTGCCAAGCCCCAGGTCGCTGCCAAGCCCGCCGCCCGTATCCGCACCGTCATCAAGCCCAACGAAAGCACCGGTGACCGCCGCGCCCGCATGGCCGCTGCCGTGGCCAATGCCAGCACCCGTCAGGGTTCGTCGGTGCAACGCGCATCGTTCGCCCCCTCGCCGTCGCCGCAAGCTCTGGCGCACGCCGGTCTGCCGCCGTCGCTGGCCTCGGCCACCGTGCTGGTGCAAGACATTCATTCGCAAGACATTCTGGTGGCCAAGAACGAACGTGCCATCGTGCCGATCGCATCCATCACCAAGCTGATGACGGCACTGGTCGTGGTCGACGCCAATCAGGCACTGAACGAAGTCATCGAGATCACCGCCGAAGACATCGACAGCGAAAAGCACACCACCTCGCGCCTGTCGATCGGCACCAAGCTGATCCGCAGCGAACTGCTGCAGCTGGCGCTGATGTCCTCGGAAAATCGCGCTGCCCACGCACTGGGCCGCAATTATCCGGGTGGTCTGCAAGGCTTCGTGCAGGCCATGAACGCCAAGGCACAACTGCTGGGCATGCATGACACGCGCTATATCGAGCCCACCGGCCTGTCGAGCCGCAATGTGTCGAGCCCGACCGACCTGGTCCGCCTGATGCAGACCGCTGCCTTGCGCCCGCTGATCCGCCAATACACCACGTCGACGGAAATGGCAGTCACGGTCAACAACCGTGTCCAGCAATTCCGCAATACCAATGCGCTGGTCAAGAACCCCAGCTGGGACATCAGCGTGTCCAAGACGGGCTTCATCAACGAAGCTGGCCGTTGCCTGGTGATGCTGACCAGCATCGAGGGGCGTGACCTGGCCATCGTGCTGCTGGATTCCGCCGGCACCATGACTCGCACCGCAGATGCCGTGCGTATCCGCCAGTGGGTCGAGCGCGAAATCCGCACCTTGTAAGGCCGGCGTGCCAAGGTGCTGCGCCAGCAGCGCCGGGTAGTCGTACAAGCAGTCCTTTGCAGTCAAAAGCCTCCGTCACCGGAGGCTTTTGTCATTTCAGCGCCGACCTTCCATCAACATGCGCGCGGCCAATCCAGCCAGGATGGTACCCATCAACCAGCGCTGGGCGGTCTGCCAGGTGGGATGCGCCGCCAGCAAGGTGGCGATGGAGCCAGCCAGGATGGCGATCAGCGCATTGACGCTTACGCTGACGAGAATCTGGGTAGATCCCAGTACCAGCGATTGCATCAACACGCTGCCGTGCTCAGCACTGATGAACTGCGGCAGCAGCGTCGGTGCACGTCATGCCATCCACATCGTCATGCCAGCCAACAAAGAAGCACATCGCATCGATTTACAGCTTGGATGTGTGTACGTAGAATGCGAGTAAATATCATTTACATCTACTCTTTCTACCGCCGACGATCCACGTGCTCGCTCCCGACTCTTCGCACCTCGACGTGCGTGACCTCTATCAGGCACACCACGGCTGGCTGCTGTCCTTCTTGCGCCGCAAGCTGAGCAATCGGGAGCACGCGTCGGATTTTGCCCAGGACACCTTTCTTCGGGTCTTGCTGAATCGTCAAGCGCGCCCCGATACGCCTTTGCCGTCGGAACCGCGCGCCTACCTGACGACGATCGCGCGCGGGTTGGTGATCGACCATTGGCGTCGCCGCGAGGTCGAGCGCGCGTATGAAGAGATGCTCGCCAATCTACCCCAGACAAGCGCGCCGTCGCCGGAAGTGCGGCTGCTGGTCATCGAAGCGGTGCAGCGTATCGACGCCATGCTTGAATCGCTGGCGCCAGCCGTCCGCAAGGTGTTTTTGATGGCCCAGGTCGAGGGCATGTCGGCACCGGATATCGCGCTCAGCGTGAAGCTGTCGCGCGCCACGGTCGACCGTCATCTGGCCAGCGCACTGCGTGCCTGCTACAGCTTGCGGTATACGACTGAGTGCACGACCGAGTGCACGACGGACAGCGCGGAGCACTGACGCGCATGCAGCCCAAGCTTGATCCGGCTGTCGAGGCCGCCATCGACTGGTCGGTGAAGCTTCGCTTCAATCAGGCCGACGCCGAGGTATGGGCGCGCTTTCAGCGATGGCGTGCGGAAGACGCCGCACACGACGCCGCCTGGCGGCGCATGGAAGCCTTGCATGCCGACTTTGCCGGTCACGCGCCGCCCGGCATCACGGCCGATACCTTGTCCTTGCTGCATGAGCGGCGACGCACTGGTCGCCGGCGCGCACTGAAGTTCTTGGCGGGGGCGGGCATCACCGCGGGCTCGTCCTGGCTGATCCATGGTTTCACGCCCTGGCAGCGCGCCATTGCCGACTACAGCACGGCTTACGGCGAATGCAGAACCTGGACGCTGGAAGACGGCACGCGCGTCGTGCTCAATACCGATTCGGCCATCGCGGTGAATTTCTCCGCAAACGAACGGCGCATCGACCTGCTACGCGGCGAGATCCAGGTGACCACGGGGTCAGACACCGGGGCTTCGGCCAAACGTACGCTGCGCGTTGCCACATCTTTCGGTGACCTGTCCCCCATCGGCACCGTCTTCCTGGTTCGCCTGCGACAGCACAACGTGCAAACGAGCGTGCAGCAGGGCGCCGTGGCGCTGTCGCCGCGCGCCGCCCGGCAGGCCGATACCGCGCAGATGCGCATTGCCCGGGCCGGCGAAACCTGGACCTTGCAGGCAGAACATGCATACCGCGAAGCCGGGGCAGGGGGTACGGCGGGGGCATGGGTGAATGGCTCGCTGGTGGCCGAGGACATGCCGCTGGCCGAGCTGCTCTCGGAACTGGGCCGTTATCGCGCCTGGCATCTGCGCTGCGATCCGGCGGTGGCTGCTATGCGCATCACGGCCGTGATTCACCTGGACGATCTCGATCGCGCGCTGGATTTCCTGGCGCGATCGCACGGGCTGCTGGTGCAGCGTTACACACCGTTCTACGTCACTGTGGGCAAGCAGCCGCGCGCCTGACGGCTGCGTGATTGTAAGAAATGTTACGGCGGTGAGGAAATCGTGGTGACCACTTCGGTAAGGGAAGCAAGGGCCTTCCCGCAACCGTCAACCGCACCGAGACTCATCGCCATGTTCCCACCCCGTTCCCGCACCCGCCGCGGGCACAACGCCGCTGCCCATATCGCCGACGCCGACCTGCGCCCAAGCAACTCGACGCGACAACTGGTGCGCAAGGCTGTGCTGTGTAGCGCGCTTGCATTGGCCTTTGCGTCGGCAAGTGCGCAGGCACAAAGCAACAGTGCCGCCAGTGACGCTCGGGTGCAGCGCTATGACATTCCGGCCGGTTCACTCGGCGCAGCCTTGAATCGCGCCGCGCAGGAAGGTGGCGTCAATCTCACCTATGATCGTGCCGATGCTGCGGGCAAGAACACGGCTGGCCTGCGTGGCGACTACAGCTTCACAGGCGCCTTGAGCGTGTTGCTGCAGGGAAGCGGTCTGAGCGCCGTCGCCGCTGGGGCTGACGGCTATCGGCTGGTTCGTGCGCCGAACGCCGTGCCCGCCAGCACCTCGGACGCGATGCCCGCACGGCCGGCTGCAGCGGGTGCGGGGGTAGCCACCCTGGGCGCCATCACCGTCACCGGCACCAACAGCATCGACCCGGCCGAAGGCCAGGCCTTTGTGGCGTATCGCACCACTGGCGGCATGAAGAGCAACGCATCTTTACTGGAGTCGCCGCAATCGATCTCGGTGATCACCGCCGAACGCATCAAGGCGCAGGGCGCGCAAAGCGTGAACGAAGCGCTGCGCTATACCTCGGGCGTGCGCACGGAAAGCAGCGGCGCGCAGAAGATGGACGACAACCTGTATGTGCGCGGTTTCCTGCAAGGTTCGCAGGACATCTACCAGGACGGTCTGCGTGTCGTCACGCCGGGTTACTTCGGCTTTTACGCAGGCGAAACCTACGGCGTGGATCGCGTCGAAGTACTGAAGGGACCGTCTTCGGTGCTGTACGGGCAGCAGTCGCCCGGTGGCCTGATCAACCTGGTGTCCAAGCGACCCAGCGCGGAACCCATCCGTGAAATCGAATTGAGCGCAGGCAGCTTCGAGCGCTTCCAGGGGGCGTTCGATATCGGCGGCGCCAATGGGGACAAGACCTTCATGTATCGCCTGGTCGGCGTGGCGCGCGACGCCGACACCCAGGTCGATTACGTCAAAGACAATCGCGTGTATCTGGCGCCCAGCTTTACCTGGCGTCCCGATGCGTCCACCCAGTTGACGGTGCTGACCGCCTATCAGAAAAACGAAGGCAGCTACTACGCCCAGGTGCCTGCCAACGCGGTGCTCACGCGCAATGCCTTCGGCCACATTCCGTTCAGCCGCTTCCTGGGTGAACCCGCGTGGGAAAACGAAACCACCGAACGCACCACGATCGGCTACGAGTTTTCGCACCGGTTCAACGACCAGATCCGCTTCGAGCAGAACTTTCGCTACACCGACTTCGACAACCACCGCCAGTACCTGCAGGCCAACGGCGCACTGGTGAACCAGCGTCTGCTGAACCGCCGCTACACCTTGCGCGACATCCAGGGCGAGGGCGTGACCATCGACAACCGGATCGGCATGGATTTCGATACCGGTCCCTTCTCGCACAAGGCACTGGTCGGTGTGGATTATCTGTGGGGCAAGTCGCTGTGGTCCGAGCAAGGCGGCAACGCGGCCGCCATCGACATCTTCAACCCGGTCTATGGATCGACCGTGAACACCTCGGTCTTCACCAGCCGCTCGGTCCAGGATATCCGCGCCTCGCAGGCCGGCCTGTATCTGCAGGACCAGGTGAAATACGGCAAGTGGTTGGCCACTGCGGGCGTGCGCAAGGACTGGGCATGGCGCGACACCAAGAATGTCAGCACCGGCAGCACTTCATCGCAGGATGACAGCGCCTTCACCTGGCGCGGCGGCCTGACCTACCTGTCGGATTCGGGTTTTGCGCCGTACGTCAGCTACTCGAAGTCCTTCGCACCGGTAATCGGCTCGGACCGCCTGGGCAACCCCTATCTGCCCGAGCGCGGCAAGCAGGTCGAAGCCGGCATCAAGTATCAACCGGCCGGTTACGACAGCTTCATCACCGCCAGCGTGTTCGACCTGGCCCGCCAGAACGTCCAGACCATCGACCCGGTGAACTCGAACTTCTCGGTGCAGACCGGCGAAGTGCGGGTGCGCGGCGTGGAACTGGAAGGGGTGGCAAACCTTGGCGACGGGCTCAGCCTGACTGCCGCCTACACCTACAACGACGCAGAGGTCACCAAGACCAACACGGCTGCCCAGCTGGGCAAGCGTCCCACGCGGGTACCCGTGCATGCCGCATCGCTGTGGTTGAACTACGACTTCCAGATGGCCGCACTGAATGGCCTGAGCGTGGGCTCTGGCGTGCGCTATGTGGGCGAGACCATGGGCGACGACAACAACACCTTCAAGGTGCCGGGCTTCGCGCTGGTCGACGCCGCCATTCGTTATGACTTCGGCAAGCGTTTCCCGGGTGCCCGGGGGCTGACTGCCAGCGTCAACTTCTCGAACCTGTTCGACAAGTACTACGTGCCGGCGTGCTTCACGGCCAATGCGTGCAACTACGGCGCCTCACGTACAGTGATCGGCAAGGTCACATATCGCTGGTGAGTTTGCGCTGATCGACCTTGCCTAGCCACGTGGACAGGTCGTACAGCGTTTCACACAGTGCGTCGAAGCGCGCCTCGCCCAGGCGCGTCTTCCATTCCTGTTCGATGACCGCCACGCAGTCCCGCATCAGCGCATACATTTTCTGGCTTTTTGGTGTCATGTGCAGCACGGTGGTGCTCGCGGCTCGTCCGGGCCTGCGCTCGATGTAGCCGCGCGTCTCCAGGCCGGCAATGACGTAGTTCATGGCCTGGCGCGACATATTGCATTGCTTGGCCAGTTCACTCGGGCGCTTGCCATCGGGGCCGGGATACATGAAAACGCCGAGCTCGGTTTGGGACACATCGAAGCCGCTTGCGTTGACCTGCGCAAGCAGGCGCGCGACCACATGCTCGCGCGGCAGGCGCAGCAGGGAACCGATCATCGGACGAAGCGCGATGCCGCTTGGATTGGCAGCTTTTTGTGTGGACATGGCGTAAAGAATTTGTACAATCCGCGTAAAGAAACTTTACTCGGAGTATGCCATGTCGATGCCTGCATTCGAGGCGACCGAAGTGATCCGCATCGGCCAGTTGGAGATCCGGTATTTGCAGCAAAGCGGGGCGGGACGCCAGATGGGATGCTTCGAGCTGACAGTGCCGCCAGGCTCCAACGTGCCACCGCCGCACAGCCATACCAACGAGGAACTGATCTACGTGCTGGAAGGCACTTTGCGTTTCACCGTAGGCGAGGAAACGCGGGATCTCGGCCCGGGAGAATCCATGACCACGCCCAACGGCGTGGCGCATGCCTTCAGCAACCCGCATGACGTCACGGCAAGGGCGCTGGTGATGAACACACCCGAGATCGACGCGCAGTATTTCCGGGAGGTGGCCGCGATCGTCAATGCCGGCGGGCCACCGGACCGGACAAAGCTGGTGGGCACCATGCAACGCTTCGGGCTGACACCGGTGGCGCCAGGCAACTAGTCTGGACCGTCGCTTAAGGCGGTACGGCTGGAATCACCTGCAGCGAAAGCGAAAAAGCCTCGGGAATCCGAGGCGTTTGAACACGGTGAGTGCTGTTTGCGTCAGTCGATAGGTGATGAGTACATCGGCAACGCTGCTTCTTTTACTCCGGGATAGGCTCGTAGCCCAGCGCGTCGGAAATGCCGGTCGCGGTCTGCACCAGGCTGTCGATCCACGCATCCTGCAGGCGATCTGCCGGCGCAGAGATGGACAGTCCGGCAATCAGCTTGCCGGTGTCATCGCGAATGCTTGCTGCGATGCAGCGTACGCCCAGTTCCAGTTCTTCGTTGTCGCGGGCATAGCCGTGCACGCGCACGATGGCCAGTTCACGTTCCAGCTTGTCGACGTCGGTCAGGCTGTTTCGGGTGTGGCCGGCCAAGCCGGTTCGCATCGCGTAAGCCCGCACTTGGCGCGGATCATCGGCCGACAGGAACAGTTTGCCTACCGAGGTCAGGTGCAAGGGCGCGCGGCCACCAATGGCGCGCACCACCTGCATGCCCGAGCGCTCGCTGTAGGCGCGGTCGATATAGACGATCTCGTCGCCCTGCCGCACCGACAGATTCACTGTCTGGCCGGTCAGGCGGTGCAGGGCGCGCATCGGCGCCAGCGCCGCGTCGCGCACGTTCAGGCGATCTTTCACCAAGTGCCCAAGTTCCAGCAGCCGCATGCCCAGCGCGTACATGCCGCTGTCGACGCGGTCGACGAAGCGACCGACAACCAGGTCGTTCAGAATGCGGTGTGCGGTGGACGGGTGCAGCGCGGTGATCCGCGACAAGTCTTTCAGACTCATCGGGTCGGGTCGCTGCGCCAGGGCGTCGAGCAGGCGCATCATGCGCTCGAGCACCTGGATGGCGATTTGCGGGGATGAATCCAGCGTCGGGGTGTCCAGAGGACGTATGCCCGACGCCTTCTGCAGGAATTGGGACATTGCTTTTTGTTGCAGTGCGCAAAAAGCTATTTTATCCCGTATTGTGAAAAAAGATAGTGCGGTATGGCCCTTAGACGCTGCTAGCCCGCCGTCTGGACGGTCGCTGCCGGGCTCACGCGCCCCAGGCCAATCGCGTCCGAGCATTCACGGATGAGCGCAGGACCGCGGTAGATCAAGCCGGTGTACAGCTGCACCACGTCGGCTCCGGCCGCGATCTTGGCTTGCGCGTCGGCACCGTTCTGGATGCCGCCCACCCCAATGATCGCCAGCGATTCACCCGCACGCGCACGCAGGCGCGAAATCACCCGCAGCGAACCTGCCTGCGCCGGCGGGCCAGACAGGCCACCGGCCTCGTCGGCGTGTTCCATGCCCAATACCGCGCTGCGATCCAGCGTGGTGTTGGTGGCGATGACGCCATCAATGCCGAAGCTGGGCAGCAGTTCGGCAATCACGTCGACTTGCGCCTCGTCCAGATCGGGCGCGATCTTGACCACGATCGGCACGCGGCGGCTGTGGGTCTGGGACAGTTCTTCGCGGGCCTGCGACAGGCGTGACAGCAGTTGCGACAACTCGTCGGCCCCTTGCAATGCGCGCAGGTTCTTGGTGTTGGGCGAGGAAATATTCACCGTGACGTAATCCGCGTGCAGGTATACGCCGGTCAGGCCGTTCACGTAATCGTCGACCGCCTTTTCAATCGGCGTGTCTGCGTTCTTGCCGATGTTCAGGCCCAGAATGCCGCCGCGCCTGCGGAAGCGGCTGGCTTGCACGTTCTCCAGAAACGCATCCAGGCCGTGGTTGTTGAAACCCATGCGGTTGATGATGGCGTTGGCCTGCGGCAGGCGGAACATGCGCGGGCGCGGATTGCCCGGTTGCGGGCGCGGCGTGACCGTGCCGACTTCGATGAAACCGAAGCCGCATGCAGCCAGCGCGTCGATGTACGCCCCATTCTTGTCCAGACCGGCAGCCAGGCCCACCGAGTTGCGCAAGGTCATGCCCATCAGCGTGCGCGGCGCAATCGGCGGCGCCGGCATGAAGCGGCTCAGGCCAAGCTTGTAGGCGTGCTGCAAACCTTCAAGCGTGAGTTCGTGCGCTTTTTCAGCATCGAGCGAAAAGAGTGCCGCGCGTGCAAGGGGGTAGGCATTGAAAAGAAGCGACATCGGATGCGAGGCTGAAAGAGAAGAGAAAGGCGCTTATAGGCTCAGGACGCCGCTGGGTCAAGGTCTGTCGCGTGCGGGCTTGCCGTCTGCGGGCGTTTTTGCGCCGTGCCGATCTCGCTCAGCATGACGGTGGCGACGTGCGGACTGCGTACCGGGTGGCTCGTCTCGGCGATCGACAGCGGCGCCCAGGCGCCATCCTGCAGGCCCTCGATCGGACGGTAATTGGTCTTGTAGGACATCTTCGGGCTGTTGGCGATCCAGTAGCCAAGGTACACGTAGGGCAAGCCAAGCAGCCGGCACTGCTCGATCTGCCAGAGGATGTTCCAGGTGCCCAGGCTGCCCTTCAGATCAGGGTCGTAGAAGGTATAGACCGAGGACAGGCCATCGTCGAGCACGTCGATGATCGACACCATCACCAGCGTGTCGTCATCGTTGCGGAATTCGACCAGGCGCGTGTTGACCCGGCTTTGCAACAGGAACTGCGCGTACTGGTCGCGGCTGTCCTGGTCCATGCCGCCGCCCGCGTGGCGCGCCGACTGGTAGCGCAAGTACAGGGCGTAGTGTTCCATCGAGTACGCCAACTGGGCCACGAACACCCGAAGCCCCTGATGCTGTTTGCGGGCGCGCGTCTGGGCGCGGTTGGGCGTGAAGCTGCCGGCCGGAATCCGCACCGGCACACAGGCGCGGCAGGCGTCGCAGTAAGGGCGGTAGGTGAACACGCCGCTGCGGCGAAAACCTGCGCGCACCAGCTCGCTGTAGACGTCGGGGCTGATCAGGTGGCTGGGCGTGGCCACCTGGGATCTTGCCTGCCGGTCGGGCAGGTAGCTGCACGGGTAGGGCGCCGTTGCATAGAACTGCAAGGTGGTGAAGGGCAGGTCGCGAAGATGGGTCATGCTGGCGACTCCGGAAATCCGGTCACGGCAGGTGCGCGCCGTTCAAGACGGTACGGCCATTCAGGCCGCAGAGTGATTCAAGCCATTGGGCGTTCAGGGCTGGCCTGCAAGGCGTCCGAGGCGGCAAGCAGCGTGCCGGCTGCCGTCAATATGCCGGATTGCCAAGGCAGGTCGGGCATGTCCTGGAATTCTACAAGCCTGCGGCGGAATTCGCTGCGGGGGATGGTGCAGCCCCCAAGCGAGCCCAGGTGACGGGTGTCCTGCTGGCAATCGATCATCGGTACGCCATGCTGGCGCAGAAAGCCCACCAGGTAGGCCAGGGCGATCTTCGACGCATCGGTCGCGCGGGTGAACATCGACTCGCCGAAGAAGGTGTGGCCGATGCCGATTCCGTACAGACCGCCGGCCAGTTCGCCGTCGATCCAGGTTTCCACCGAATGGGCCGTACCCGCACGATGCCAGGCGCCGTATGCCGCCCGCATCTCGCGTGTGATCCACGAGCCAGCCTGGCCGTCGCGCGGCGATGCGCAGGCCATCATCACGGCATCGAAAGCGGTGTCTACACGCACCTGTATGCGCGAGTTGCCTGCGGCTTCTTCGCGTGCCAGTCGGCGCAAGGTCTTGCGCAGGGAATGCGAGGGCGCGAAGCGGTCGGTGAACAAGACCATGCGCGGGTCCGGGCTCCACCACAGCAGCGGCTCGCCAGGGGCATACCAGGGGAAGATGCCTTGCCGATAGGCGCTGCGCAAGCGCGCAAGCGACAGATCGCCACCGATGGCGAGCAAACCAGCCGGTTCGGTCAGTGCGGTTTCCACCGGGGGGAACGGCGTGTTGGTGTCCAGCACCACGGGCATGCGCATCGCGGCTACCTGCGTGTCAACTGCCAGCGGGGATAGCGGCAGGCATGGGCGCAAGCGTGGGCGTGTGCATGCCGAAGCTGCCCTTGCGGCGATCATCAAAAAACAGCTCCAGCGTCGTCGACACCGTGCGGAAGGCCAGTTCCTTCCAGGGGATGTCGGCTTCGAGGAACAGCTGGACTTCCAGGCTTTCCGGGCCCGGCGCGAAGTCGACGTCCAGCAGGCGTGCCAGGTAAAACACGTGGACTTGTTCTGCCGACGGCACGTCGATCATCGTGAAGAGTTTGCCCATCTCGATGCGGGCACCGGCTTCTTCCTGGGTTTCGCGCTCGGCGCCTTGCGGGGTGGTCTCGCCCAGTTCCATGAAGCCGGCTGGCAATGTCCAATAGCCGTGGCGCGGTTCGATGGCGCGACGGCACAGCAGCACATGCTCGCCCCACACCGGAACGGTGCCCACCACCAGACGCGGGTTCTGATAATGGACGGCGCCACAGTGATCGCACAGCGCGCGCTCGCGGTTGTCGTCGACCGGCACGCGGTACGTCACCGGGTTGCCACACTGCGAGCAGAAATGCTGCAGGCGGGGAGCCGGGAAATAGGTCAGTGCGTCGAGGCTGCGCGGCGGTGCGGTCATGGGCAATATCTGGCAAAGGCGGTCTGCCATTAAACCCCATTTGCGGGCCGAGCATGGCAGCCGTGCTGCGGCTGCCGCCTCGGTATTTGTCTCAATAGTTATACGGCGAACGTACCGGATTCACCGGCAGCGAGGCCTGGCGGGTCATGGGCTCGAAGGCGTACTTCAGGTAGACGCCGCCAATGAACTGACGGTAGTCGCTGGCATTGTCCATGGCCAGCTGGCCGCCCACGAACAATTGCGGCGCCAACTGGTATTCGGCAGCAGCGCCGAAGTTGTAGCCCAGGCCGGTCTTCGACTGCCCCGGATACACCGCGCTGCCCGTGCCGCCCAGATTCAAGCCCACGGCATTGACCGAAGCAGCTTGTGCTGCCGCCTGCCGCCCGGCATTACCCGGGAAGTAGTCGGCCGCGTCTTCCGTGAAGTGCTGCACGCCGATCGATCCGCGGACCTGGTAGGCCAGGCGTCCGCTGCGCTGGTTCCAGGTCACCGGCACGCTCATCGACAGGAAGCTCTGCGGGCTGAAGTAGCCACCATGGCCGTAGGTGAAGAAGCGCAGGTTCTTGTCGTAGGACAGGGCGCTGATGTTGATGCCGGTCGTCAATTCGCTGTCGGCGTCGCGCATCAGGCGCACGTACATGCCGCCGCCGCCTTCGATGCGGGTGTTGGTCACGACGTTGGTGCCATCCAGCGAGTGGAAGGACCCATAGCCGTACAGGCCGTATTCGCCGTTGTCGTAGCCGATTTCCAGCCGTCCGCCGGTGGCGGACACGCCGCCCCAGCTTTCGCCGGTACGCGCGTCGTGCGCGCCGGCAAAGGACAGCAGGCTGTCGGTGACCTGTCGACGCGAGATATTGGCGTTGTACGTGAAGTCACCCGCGAACGGCCCCTTGAGCCGCAGGCCGCCGTTGAAGGTGGTGTAGCGGAAGCCCAGCGGCGAGCTGCCGATGTCGGCTTCGACACGCTCGCCCAGATAACCCAGGCCCAGGCCCAGCCCGGTCTGGCTTTGCGAGCCCGCGCTGCCCACGCTTCGATTGGCCTGCGCAAGCGCGGCCGCCGGGCCGCCGCCGAAGCGGCTGTTCGACGCATAGTCGCCGGCCGGCGTGCCGGCATCGATGGCGACCGGCGTCACGCGAAGCGCGAACTTTCCGTCGCCAACCGGCAGCTTCATCTCCACCGGGGCCGAAATATCGCTGAGCTCGCTCATGCCCGACTCGCCCTGGCGGCTGCGCACGGTCGGCGCAACGGCGATGGTGGGCGTACGTTCCTGGCGGATGTCGGCGAGTTCGTCCTGCACGGTACGCGGCCGCGGGGGCGCGCCGGACGTGGGTGCATCGACTGACCAGGGCGCACTGGCAAGCGGTCCGGCGGGCTGGCCCGCCGCGTAAGCAGACGACTGTCGTGCTGCGCCGCCGGCAAAGTAGGGCGCCATGTAGGCCGGTGCCTGCGATGACGGTGTTGCCGGGGCAGGGACGTAGCTCTGAGCTTGACCGTAAGCAGGCAGGGGGTATTGACCAGCTTGCGCATATTGCGGCGCTTGCTGGCCGTATTGGCCACCTTGTCCGTACGGCGAGGCCGCTGCTGGCGCCTGACCATAAGGGGTCGCTGCAGGTGCTGCACCGGCGGCATTGCGGGCCGGGGTGGTGCTGCGGGCAGGCGTGCGTGTGCTGGCAGGAGCAGGGATCGCTCCGCGTTGCGTGGCAGCGGGCGCGGCGGGGGCGTTGTCCGGGTAATAGGCGCTTGGCGCAGCAGGTGCCGAGGGGGCGCCGTAAGGCGTGTAACCCTGCTGCACGTACGCGTCCTGGCTGGGCGCGGCAAAGCCGTTTGCGCCTGCGGGCGTGGGGATGTAGGAGCCGCCACCTTGGGAACCGTAAGCCGGGGCACCGTAGCCTTGCGCAGACGCCACCTGGGGCGCATAGCCACCTGCTTGCACCGTTGGCAAGAAGCCCGGCGAGGCCACCGACGGCGCCTGTGCCTGTGCCTGGCCCGAGCTGGCGCGCTGGCCAGGACGTCCGACAAACGGATTGGCCGGCCGGCCGGCGCTGGCGACTTGCGTCGGCGCACCGCGACCACCTGCGACCGGCACGCCACGCTGCTGGTTCTCGGCGGCCACAGCCGCCGTGAAGAATTGTGCTGCCTTGCTGTTCTTGCCTTGCGCGCGATACAGCCGGCCAGCCGCGGTCAGCACATCCGGGCTTTGCGGGGCGCGTGCAAGCGCCGTTTCGATGGTCGACTCCGCAAAGCCGTATTCCTTGGCAGACGTCGCCACGCCCACCGCCGACAGCATCAAGGGGATGTCGTCCGGGCTGCGTCGCAGCAGGTCGGTATACAACGCCAGTGCCTGGGCATTGTCCCCGGCAGCCGCGTGCATGCGCGCCAGCGAGCCGATGATTTGCGGATCATCCGGGCGCTCGGCCAACACCGGGGCCAGCGTGTCGTACGCCGTGACCAGGTCGCCGGATTCGCGCAGGGCATCGGCCTGGCGAACGATGTAGGCTACGCGGATGTCGTCGAAGCTCTGGCGTTCGCTGCTCGTCATCTGGCCCGGCTGCAACTGGCGCAACACACCGGCAAGCTCGACGTCCTGGCCGGTCTTGAGCAGGATCGCGGCGTATTGCAAGCGGATGCCTGCGCCCGGCCGGGTGGTGCGCGCCATCAACTGGCGGATCATGCCGATGGCCCGGGTCGAATCGCCGGCATCGCTGTAGGCACTGGCCACGGCACCCAGCAGTTCGGGGTCTTGGCCGGCCGACGCCTCGATCTGGCCCAGTACGGCCAGCGCTTCGCGCTGACTGCCCTGGCGAGCAAGCTCGGAGGCACGATCGGCCTGGGCATGTACCCAGACGCGACGCTGCAGCGTGGCCATGTCCCGGGTGCGGTTCTGCGCGGGGATCTTCTCCAGCGTGCCCAGCGCGCCGTTCCAGTCCTTCATCTCGCTGGCCAGCAAGGCGCTGGCGTACAAGGCTTCGGGCATGTTCGGGTTCGAAATCAGCAAGCCGTCCATGACGCCACGCGCGTCGTTCAGGCCGCCCATCTTCATGTACAGCCGCGCCAGATCCAGACGAATCCACGGGCTGTTCGGGTCGTTCAGCAGCGCATCTTCCAACGCGATACGCGCCGAATTGTCGTCGCCGCGCGCCGAGGCCGCCTTGGCGGCGCCCACGGCTTGCGCCGCGCGCAGCTTGCCGAGCTCGCCGATCTGGTCCTGCTGGGCCGGGCTCAGGCGTTCGATGATCGCCAGGGCCTGGTCGGGCTTGTTGTTCTGCGCCATCACGCCTACCAGGCCGCGCACGGCGTCCGGGTTGTCGTTCTGGCGCGCCAGCACACGGCGGTAGGCGGCTTCGGCAGCATCCAGCTGGCCGCTTTGCGCCAGCACATCGGCCAGTGCGTTCTCGGCAGTGATTTCCTTGGGGTCGATCTTGACTGCCTGCTCCAGCAACTGCCTGGCGGTGCCAAGGTCGTTGCTGTCGCGCGCCACACCTGCCTGGCCGATCAGCGACCAATAGGTGGCGCTGTTCAACGCGGTGCGCCAGCGCGCAGCCGAGCCTTGTTTGGTCGCGCGTTCCAGCAGTTCACGGGCTTCCGAGAAGCGCTCCTGGCGCAGGCGCAGCACGCCCAGGCCGCCCAATGCGTCGCCGTCGTTCGCGCGTCGGCTCAGCACGGCCTGGAAGTCGGCTTCCGCCTTGGCCAGGTCACCGGTATCGAGCGCCTTGAAACCTTCGCTGCTGCGTTGGCGCAGAGGGTCGACGCTGGCTTGCGCAGCGCGCCGGCCCTCTTGCTCCTGCGCGCGACTCGCCTGTTCCTGTTTGTTGATCTCGTCGAGTCGACCTTTGATCGCGGCGTCGTCGGGATTGCGCTGCAGGAAGGCTTGGTACAGCGGGACATCGGCAGGGCTGGTGCCGATCCATGCCAGCGAACGGCGCCACGCCGCAGTCGCCGCGCTGCCCACCGCCGGGTTGGCCGACAGCGTGGCCAGGCGCTGAATGCCGTCGCGACGGGTGCTTTCGCGGTAGGTCAGGTGCTGGGCGAGTGCCAGCGCAACCTGCGCATCGTTGGGTGATTCGCGCGCCAGGCGCTCCAGGCCCTGGCGTGCTTCATCCCAGCCTTGCGGCGTGCCGCCCAGGGTCTGGTAATACTCCAGTGCCAGCTGTCCTTGCGGCGGCTTGCCGCCCAGGGCTTGCTGGTAGGCCGCCACGGCTTGCGTGGATTCGCCGCTGCGCGCCAGCTGGCGTGCATCTTCCAGCTGACGCGGATTGCCGCCCAGGTTGATGGCTTGTTCCAGCTGAGCCACCAATGGGCTGCGCGGATTCGAGCGCTTCAACTGCGCCAGATAATCGCGGGCCGCTTCCGGCCGCTTGGCTTCCAGTTCGACAGTGGCCATGCCGTACAAGGCATCGGGCTGCGTGGCGTTCAGGCGCAGCAGCTTCTGCCAGGCTTCGGCAGCACGCTGGCCATTGCCGCGCGATTGCCAGTACTGGCCTTGTTCAATCAGGACGTTGACCGGATCCTGCGCATAAGCCGCATTCTGGATGACGGCCGCCACGAGTCCGACGATTAGCGAGCGGTGGCGCGAGGACATGCCTTCTCCCAGCGAAGTTGCAGCTGTCCTGATGCCAGGAAGCGATAGCGTTGTTCTGACCAGCCCGTGCCAAAGAGGCCGAGCACGTAATCGTAATAAAGCGGCGGATTCGGGTTGCCGGGCGCAAATGCGGTTTGCACGCGCGCGCGCTGCGCATCGCGCAATGCCGTATCGCCCAAGGCTTCATAGTAGGGAAGCAAGGCGGCCGAGAACCCGACCGGGCCGGTGCCGCGCGGCACGCCGGCGAGCACCTGCACGTGTTCGGGCGGCAAGGGCGTGATCCGGCCGGCGTCACGCATGCCCAGCAAAGCGTTCAAGGACGGCTTGGCCAGCGCATCGCTGACCGGCGTCATGCCGGCCCACATGTAGTTGCGGATCGCGTCGTAGCTGCCGTCGTCACCCTTGGCCGGGTCGACCACGAAGCTGCCGGTCTTGCCGTCCAGCGACTTGTAGCCTACCCAATCAGCCATGAAGCCCTTGGGCGAGGCGTCGCGCTGGATGCGTGCGTTGGTGGCTGCAATGTCGTTCCAACGCGTCTGCTTGTCCTCTGCCGCCAGGCGGCGGAACATCGGAATCGGGATGTAGCCCGGGTTCAGGCGCCACATCTGGTCCGGCAGCGCAAAGCCCACCGGGGCGGGCAGCAGCGTCTGGCCCAGGCCGGGCACGGTCACCACTTCATCCTGCCCGATACGCTTGAGCAGCGTGCGGGCCTGCTCGGTGTAGTCCTTGCGATTCCACAGGCGGCCGGCTTCCAGCAGGGCGTACGCGAAGAACACGTCGCCGTCCGATGCCGAATTGGGGTCGAGCACGCCCCAGGTATTGTCAGGGCGCTTGCCCCATTGCCAGGCAGGCAGTCGGGCCGCGATGTCGCCTCCGGCCAGATTGGCCACACTCCAGCGCCACAGCTTGTCGAAGGTCTCTGCATCGCGGGCGACCAGGGCGAAGAACATGCCATAGGACTGGCCTTCGGATGTGGTCTGCAACTGCGGCACGCTGAAGTCGACGACGCGGCCGTCGGGCTGCACGAAGCGTTGCAGAAAGTCCTGGTAGAGCGGCCAATCGGCTGCCGGGCAGGCATTGGCTTGTGCGAAGGCAGGGCTGGCGAGGACCGAGGCGGCCAGCAAGGTCAGCGCTCCGCCTGCACGGCGAAGTCGCTGGCCTGGGCGCAGGCGCGACAGCAGCTTACTGAGAAACATGAGAACCCGGGTTTACTTGAGGCGGCGACGGGCACGTGCCCGAAGGGTCAGATAAAGAACGGCTGCCACCAGCACGGCACTGATGATGCTGGCGACCAGCAACAGCAGCGGCCGTTGCGACAGGAACCATTGTGCATACAGCACCGGCCCAAGGGAACCGACGTAGTAGGTGGAATCCGCCACCAGGCTATTGACCTGCTTGCCGCGTATGACGGCAAGACTGCCCTGGATCTGTTTGACCATGTCCGCGTCTTGCAGGGCGACCACCGCATCGCCCAGTCCCGACGCCTGATTGCTCGATACCAGCACCACGCTGCGCCCGCTGGAAAGCGGCGACTCGAAGCCTGCAATGACCGTATCCGTGCTGTTGCTGGTTACCGACAACTGCTTGCGCTGCACCATGCGTTCCGCCCGGCTGGAGTCCCACCACGACACAGCGCGATAGACCAGATCGGACAACTCGAAGCGCTTGGCATTGCCATCCAGCGAGAAGGGCAGGGAATCAGCCCACTGCGCCAGCAAAGCTTGCTTGGCCCCCGAGGACAGCACCAGCAGGTCCTTGTCGGCCACGCTGTCGACTTGCTGTGCGGGCACCACGGTCACGCCGGTTGCCGGGTAGCCGGTGGATTCCCCCATGCGCCCGAGCAGGTTCAGGTACACACCATAGTCGCTGGCCACCGGGGCGTCCGGCAGCACCACGGCGGTTTCCGACAAGTCGGCCAGGCGCGTGAACGGGAAGCCGCTGTTGCTGAAGGCCGCCAGGTCGGGCATGGCGATGAAATGCTTGTAGCTCGAGATGTCGATGGTCGAGTCCGGCTCGATCGCGCCCTTGACGTTGTCGAGGATCACGTCCTTGCAATCGCCTTGCTTGGCGATGTCGTAGTAGTAATGGAACTGCAGCTGGCTTTGCGAGGGCAGCTTGAACAGCGGAATGCGGATGTCGCGCTGCGATGCGGCCGTGCCATCGGGCATCAGCTTGGCAATCAGGCGCTGCGCCTGGTTGCCACCGCCGCGCTCGGCGGCGAACAAGGGTAGGGCGGCCACGAATTGCTGGTTGATGTTGATGTTCAGCGTCGACTTGTCGGTCGCCGGGCGCGGTGTGTAGCGATAGCGCAGGTCGATCGGAATGCCCTTGTCGCGCCAGCCGAACAAGTCGGGCGGCAGGCGCATGCTGATGCGGATCAGATCAGGCGAATAGCCGGACACGTTCAAGGTCTGTGCCTGCGCCAGGTCACCGAACTTCACCGGCCCATCGGTCGGCAGCCAGTTCGGGGCGTCGTAAGGGCGGCGCGGCTTCAGTTCAGCCAGCTGTGTGATGGTGGCGGTCTGGCCCGACAAGGCTTGTGACCCAGTGGATACGGCCTGGGCGGCAATCTTCAGTTCGTTCAGGTCGCGGCCCTGGACCAGCAGCAGCTTGCCGCGTGCATCGTTCGGATTGGGCACGATCGACACGGTAGGCCCGGCCACCGCCGGCGCATTGAGCCCCGGCAGGCGCTCGCTGCCCGTCAGCAGCACCACAGCGCTGCCGGTCTGCGGCAGCTGTCCCAGGCTGACGCTGAAACTTGCGCCACGATAGCCGGCCATGGCACCGAACCAGGAAGACAGCGCCCCGGCGGCTTCCAGCGAACCCGTGGTGGGCGCGCCAGGGAAGACAAACGGCAGGCTCAGCGGCCGCACATCGCGGCGATCGAAGAACGGCAAGGGCAGCAGCGCCAGATCGTTCTCCAGGCTGAGCGGCGACACCGTGAATTCCAGCACGCTGTTGTTGCTGATGTTGGCCCACAGGCTGGAATGCGCGGGGTCCTCGCACTGCATCGTGTAGTGGCCGATCAGCTGCAGGTTCAGCCGACTGAATTCCGTGATCAGGCGCGGCGGAATATCGATTTCGCGGCTGAGATTGGTGCCGGCGGTTTCCTTGGGAACCGGAATGGTGCCGGCAACTTCTTCGTTCACGATCACGTTGATGTGCGACAGCTCGGGCACCAGCGCCGGCGAATACGCGTAGTTCAGTTTCAGCTTGGCGCGCGTGACGATTTCATCGGCACGGATGCTGAAAGGCACGCCATTGCTGCCTTCGATGCCGCGCAGTTGCAGCGGGTAGAGCGCGCCCAGTTGCTTGAGCGTCACCTGGTAGGTGCGTGAACCGCCCGGCAAGGACGCGCCGCCTGGTGTGCCCACTACCGAGGCATCCAGCGGTACCGGCTTGCCCACCGCTTCTGCACGTTCGACCCGCTCTGCTGCCGTGGCTGCGGTGACCGCAGCCCAGGTCGGCGTCACACTTCCCACCATCAACACGCCTGCAAGCAGGGCCGGCAGGCTGCGGCGTGCGCCGGGGAAGCCATGGATGCGCCGGGTGCGGCAGACGGTCTTGCGGGCAGTGCGGGCGTTCATTTATCCCCCGTGTCGAGTTTGGGTGCGGATGCCCGGCGTGTGTGGCGGGGGGCAGTGGCCATGCTGTACAAATGTTTGAAGAACAGGCCGAAGCCCCTGAAACCGATGCGCACGACCGTCTTCAACGCGGTCAGCGGCGTGTCGCGCACACCATTGCCCCAGGCGTTCGCCCAGGTGTCGGCACGCGCAAAGGTCAGTTGGGCAAGCTCAACCTGCTGTTTGACGTTCAGATTCTCGAAGTGCACGCCCAGCCGGTTGTTGCGGTTGAATACCACCACGGCCGGGAACACGCCTTCCTCGCGATTGCGGAAGATCGACACCTGTACCTTCTCACCCAGCGGCACTTCCATGTCGGCCGGCAGCGTCAAGCCCAAGCCAGTCTGCGAGAAATCCTGGGTTTCACACGCAATCGTCCGCCCGTTGGAAAAGCGCACGGTGCTGGGCAAGCGCGCCGCCACACGCGGCGCCAGCCGGATCTGCTTGTTCTCGCTGGCCACCGCGATGCTCGCGCTGGCGATCACCATGTTGTAGAAGGTCCAGAACAGATTGATCACCACCGTGATCGGCTCGATGCTGCCGCCGTTGAACAGGATGGCGGCGCCAACGCCGAAGCCCACCATGTTCAGCAGCAACAAGATGATGTACGGGCGTGCGATGGTCCAGTCGAAGTAGGACTCGTCGATCACGCCGCCTTTGGCGGTCACGTTGAACTTGCCCAACTTGGGGTTGATGAACGCGACCACCACCGGGCGCAGGATGTACCAGGCCAGCACGGTTTCGTAGACTTCATTCCAGAACGAATGCCGGAAGCGTCCCTGGATTCGCGAATTGGTGATGCTGGCATGCAGGATGTGCGGCAAGGCGAATGCCGTGATCATCAGTGCACTGGCCTGGAAGATGTGCGCGCCGAACAGCAGGAAGGACAGTGGCGCGGTCAGGAAGATCAGACGCGGCAGCCCGTAGAAGAAGTGCAGCATGGCGTTCAGATAGCACAGGCGCTGGCCCAGCTTCAGGCCGCGGCCCAACAGCGGGTTGTCGACGCGGCAGATCTGCGCCATGCCGCGCGCCCAGCGAATGCGCTGGCCGATGTGTCCGGACAGGCTTTCCGTGGCCAGACCGGCCGCCTGCGGAATCGCCAGGTACGCGGTGTTGTAGCTCAGGCGATTGAGCTTCAGTGCCGTGTGGGCGTCTTCCGTCACGGTCTCGACCGCAATGCCGCCCACTTCCAGCAGCGGGCCCCGGCGGATCACCGCACAGGACCCGCAGAAGAAGGTGGCATTCCACAAGTCGTTGCCGTCCTGGATCAGGCCGTAGAACAGCTCGCCTTCGTTGGGGATGGCGCGGAAGGTTTCCAGGTTCTTCTCGAAAGGGTCGGGCGAGAAGAAGTAGTGAGGCGTCTGCAGCATGGCGAGCTTGTCGTCGCGCATGAACCAACCCATCGTCACCTGCAGGAAAGAGCGGGTGGGCACGTGGTCGCAATCGAAGATCGCGACAAACTCGCCATCGGTCACCTGCAAGGCGGCGTTGATGTTGCCGGCCTTGGCGTGCCGATTGTTGTCGCGGGTGACGTACCCCACGCCCACGTCTTCGCAGAATGCGCGGAATTCGTCGCGCCGGCCGTCGTCCAGCACAAAGACCTTCACCTTGTCGACCGGCCAGTCGAGCGCAAGTGCAGTGAATACCGTCTGCTTCACCACTTCCAGCGGTTCGTTGTAGGTCGGGATGAACACGTCGACCGTGGGCCAGGTGCTCATGTCCGGTGGCATCGGGACCGGTTTGCGGTCCAGGGGCCAGGCGGTCTGGAAGTAGCCCAGCAACAGCACGATCAGCGCGTACATTTCCGCCAGCAGCAGTCCGGTGCCGAAGAAACTGTCGACCCAGGTCTCAAAGCCCAGGGTCTCGGTCACGCGCCAATACATGTAGCGCAGCGACGCGGCCACCGACAAGACCATCATGGCCAGCGTACCCAGCCTGCTGCCGGTCTTGCTGAGCACCATCGCAACGATGAACCCGGTCGCGGCGAATCCCAGCTGTTCATAGAGGTCCAGCGGCACCGTCACCACCAGACCAAACAAGGCGGTGGCCACCAGCATGGCCATCCATCGAACCACCCGCGAGTCCCAGAGTTTCAGGGACAACATCCGGTCACCCGATCGCGTCAGCCAGGCGGCAAACCTTGAGCGCGGCGCGGGCAGGTCGGTGTCTTCGCTCACTGTGTGTGTCCGGCGTACTGGATCAGTGCGGACAGGCGTTCGGCGCAGTTCACGAAGTCCTGGGTAGCCTGGCAGCGCACGTCGTAATCCAGCACGCTCTTGTCATAGGCAAGCGCCTCGCTGACAGACGGGTCCTGGTGGATCAGGCCGATGATGCGTTCGCCGAAGTTGGCGTTCATGACCTGGACGACGTCCTTGGCCAATTGCCGGGAATTGTCGACCTGGTTGATCACGTAGGAATAGCTGGAAAAGTCCGCGCGGCGCGTGCAATACGTCTGCACCAGGCCTTCCATCATCGGCAGTGTCGCGTAGGACGCCGCATCGGGCAGGGTCACGATGACCACGACGCTGGCGGTGGTCAGTGCCTGGCGCATATACACCGAGGGTCCTGGCGGCGTATCCAGCAACACGATGTCATCGTCGTCCAGGCCGAGCGTATCCAGTTGCGAGCGCAGCCAGGTGGGGTTGGCATCCAGGTGATTCTCAAAGGCCTCGCGGTCGGCCTCATTGACGGATCCGTAAGGCATGACGATCACGCCAGACGGGCTTTGACAGCAGGTTTCCGCCCAAGGCTGGCCTGCAAGCGATGCCCGGGATATGCCCTTGATTTCCTGCGGGCTGATGCCGAAGTGAAAGCGCAGCGCGTTTTGCGGGTCGAGGTCGGCCGTGAATACCGTATGGCCGCGATAGCGCAATGCGGTGCTGAGCGTCGCCGTGACGGTGGTCTTACCGACACCGCCCTTGGCGGACACGATGGCAATGATCTTCACAATCTGCGTAGCCGTTGGAGAAGCGACGCGCTTTTATCTTGCGCAGTCGCAGGGTCTGGCGTCGGCTGGGGTTGCGACAACCGTTGGAAAATCGCCTTGAGCGGCGTGCCCTCTGCTTGAGCAAGGCCTGTACCTGAATGCGGCAGGGACGTTGGCGTCGAGGCAAGCGCTGCGGGTGCTTCCCGGACGGTCTGCGGCAGCGGTTCGGGGGCGGGAGGCACCAGTTCCGGCACGGCTTGGCGCATGCCGGACAAGCCGCCAGGCAAAGCACCCGGTGGGGAACCGGCGGGACGCGTCGGCGGAACGATATGACCACGGGGTCGCGGCGGTACGAACTGGGCTTGCGGGGCGCTGCGGGCGGGCGCCACGGCAGGCACGGGTTCGGTGGCCACTGACGGCGCGGCAAAGCGCGGCTCGAGGCGCGTTTCCGCACGGCTTGCGTCAGCCCGTGTGTCACTTGCGGCAGGCGCACTGGCCAGCGGTGCAACGCGCGCACGCAGGTTTGCCTGAAGCGGTTGCGCGCTGCTGGCAGGCGTGTGCGGTTCTACGGGCGGGTGATGCTCGCCCTGTGTCGCTTCAATCGACGAAAGCAGCGGCCAGCGCGCCTGGGAGTCCTTGGCTTCGCTGGCTCGGCCGATTTCGTAGTACTCATCTGGCCGTCCGCCGAATTGCTTCAGCAGGTTGGCGATATCGTCGGAGTCTTTCATGGCCCCATCTTCAAAACGTGCGCACCCAAGGGTGCATTCCCGGGTCAGCGCCCGAGGCGATACTCAACGCATCCAGCCATATCGGGCTCGCTGTGCTGCTTGACCGTCAACGCGGCGCCCGAGCCTTGCTCCTGGAACCAGCGCTGGTAGACGCCTTCCAGAAAGGCGGGGGTCCAGGCCAAAGCATCTTGTCCGAACGCCGAGCGCAACGGAGCACAGTTGTGCGTGATGCGCAGGTGGTCGGGCGCTTCTTCCACGGCCACCCATCCCCAGTCCAGTCCGACCCACACCTTGCTCATGGCGAACTGCATGTCATCGACAGTGTGGCAGTTGTCGAGCGTGATCTGGCTGGCAAAACGGTCGCCCACCCGGTGCATCAGGGCGCGCAGATCGGCCGGGTCCAGTTGCGTGGAGAATTCTTCAGCGAGCGCGCCGAGAAACGATTTCCACTGCCTGGAGCACTGCCGGTCGGACAGATATTCAACGATAGAAGGATTCACCGCGTCACTTCCTGGGCTTGGCGAGTGTTATCAAGGTATTCAGCGTATCAGAAAGCATGGTCGGGATAGCGCAATCCTGCATGATGAAATTTTATCAAGATAAGCCGTTAACTTCGCTTGAAGTTTCCCTTGATCTGCTTACGTGAGCGCCGCGGCGGTGGGGGCATGCGCTAACTGTTCATGCACATCGGCCACAATATCGAAGGAATGCAGGCGTGCCTGGTGGTCAAAGCACTGCGCCGTAATCATCAATTCGTCTGCGCCGGTTTGCCGAATCAGCGAGCTCAGGCCGTGGCGAACGGTTTCCGGGCCACCCACCACGGACACGGCCAGCGCACGTTCCACATTCACCTTCTCGCTTGGCGCCCAGATGGTATCCATGCTGTCCACGGGCGGCGGCAATTGCCCGCGGGTGCCGCGTCGCATATTAAGAAACTGTTGCTGCAATGTCGTGAACAGACGCGCCGCTTTTTCATCGGTGTCAGCAGCAAAGACGTTCACCCCGATCATTGCGTGCGGTTTGTCCAGCTGTGCCGAGGGTGCGAAGTTGCTTCGATAGACGTCCAGCGCCTGCAGCAGGAAGTCCGGCGCAAAGTGGGACGCGAACGCAAAGGGCAACCCCAGGCGCGCAGCCAGATGCGCGCTGAACAGGCTCGATCCCAGCAGCCACAGCGGCACGCGAAGCCCCTCGCCCGGAACGGCACGAACCCCTTGCCCGTCGGTGAACGGCTCGAAGTAGGACTGCAGCTCCAACACATCTTGCGGAAAGCTCTCGTCGCTGCCGGTCATGTTCCGGCGCAGTGCGCGTGCCGTGCGCTGGTCAGTGCCCGGCGCACGGCCCAGGCCCAGATCGATACGGCCCGGAAACAGCGAGGCGAGGGTGCCGAACTGCTCGGCGATGACCAGGGGTGCGTGATTGGGCAGCATGATGCCGCCAGAGCCGACGCGAATCGTCGATGTGCCCGCAGCCACGTGGCCGATGACCACGGCGGTGGCAGCGCTGGCAATCCCTGTCATGCTGTGATGCTCGGCAAGCCAGTAACGCTGATAGCCGCGACGCTCGGCAAGCTGTGCAAGTGACAGCGTGTTTTTCAGCGACTGCGCTGCGGTGCTGCCCAGCGTGATCGGACTGAGGTCAAGTACGGAAAACGGAATCATGCGCTGCCCCTCTTAGAAGACGTGCCTGGGCTGGATAGGCTGCTTGCGGCGCGCCTTGGTGGAGGCGTCGCCCGCGAGTTTGCTCGGCCCAATCCGCGACGTTACGATAAATACGCGTGCCCGGGCAAAAATGACCGCAAGAATCGAACCTTCTTCGATGAGTCCAGGCGGCTCAATCCGAATGGAGAGACAGCCTGGGCAGGCATGCCGGACAGGCACCTCGGACAAACAAACACAGCCAGAAAAACAAAAACCCGCCAAGGCTTTCGCAAGGGCGGGTTATGTTTCGCGACCAGATCTGCATTTCCAGGATTTGCATCGCTGGGTCTGTGTCGCTATTTGGTGCCGGAACTCTTTTCAAGCTGAATTCGTTCTTATTTGCCGATTCTGATTCGAGCGTTGAATCAAACTGAGAATTTGCTTCAGCCTTTCAAGTATGTTTCTGGCGCCAAACTGAATTTGGTTGCGGGGGCAGGATTTGAACCTACGACCTTCGGGTTATGAGCCCGACGAGCTGCCAGACTGCTCCACCCCGCGTCTGAGAAATGAAGTATAGGGGATTCCCGGTAATCAGGCAAGCGGGCGGGCCTCGAGCTCCAGGGGGATCGCAATCTCAACGGGTAGAAATGCCGGCATGCTCAATATGACTTCTTCCGGCACGGCCGGGCTGAAAAGATAGCCCTGTGCAAAATCGCAGCCGAAATTTTCCAGGATGCGCCGTTGCACCTCGGTTTCCACGCCTTCGGCAACCACTTGCAGACCCAGGCGGTGGCCCAGGGCGATGATCGTCGAGGTGAGCGCCTGAACGTCCTCGACACTGTCCAGGTCCTTGATGAACGCGCGGTCGATCTTGATCTTGTCGAAGAAAAAGCGCCGCAGGTAGCTCAGGCCGGAATAGCCGGTGCCGAAATCGTCCAGCGACACCCGCACACCTTGTTTGCGCAGGTCGGTCAGACAGGCAAGCATGCGTTCCGTGTCGTGAATCAGCAGGCTTTCGGTCACTTCCAGACAAAGCCGGTGCGGCGGGAGCCCGGTTCGGGCCAGCACACGTGCCACCACCGCAGGCATGTCGATTTGCTGGAATTGTTTGGGAGAGATGTTCACCGACAGTTCGATATCGTCGGGCAGGCGGCACGCTGCGGCGCACGCCGTCTCCAATACCCAATTGCCGATCGCGACAATCAAGCCGGTCTGTTCTGCCAGCGGGATGAATTCGCCGGGTGACAGCATGCCGCGCAGCGGATGCACCCAGCGCAGCAAGGCTTCCACGCCGCATATCTTGCCGGACTTCACCACGCAGATGGGCTGATAGTGCACATGCATCTGCTTGTCGGCGATGGCATTGCGCAGATCCTGCGCAAGCGACATGCGGCGTTGTACTTGCGCGTCCATCGACGGCTGGAAGAACCGATAGTTGTTCACGCTCTGCTTGCGCAGGTCATGCACGGCGCTGTCGGCGTTCTTGCACAAGGTGTCGAAGTAGGTGCCGTCGCGCGGAAACATCGCAATGCCGATGTTCACCCCGACCGTCACCTGCTGACCTTCCAGGGTGTAGGGCTCGGACAGCCGGCGGATCAGTTGTTGGGCCAGCACCTGGGCGGCCACCGAATCTGCGCAGGGACGCAAGACCAGGAAGTCGTCCTTGTCCAGCCGCGCAGCGAGGTCATTGCGCTGAAGCAATCGATTGATGCGTTCGCCAATCAGACGCAGCAACTTGTCCGATACCTGGCGCCCCATGGCGTCGCTCAACAAGGTGAAGCCGTCAATGTCGATGGACAGCAGGGCCAGCGGCATGGGGTTGCGACCGGGCTCCGTCAGTTCGCTCAGGCGTTGTTTGGCGTGCGTGCGATTGCTCAGGCCAGTCAGGGCGTCGTGGTGCGCCAGATAGCGCAGGTGTCGGGTTTCAATCCGAGCGCGGCGCAGGATGCCCGCCAATGGCAGAGCAGCGCCGAGCACCGCCAGTGCGAGTATGACGAAGGCCCACCCCCACATACCGAACTGGCCGGCTGTGTCGATGGCCGAATCCGTCGTCATTGCGCTCCCTGACTCGCCGTCTTCAAGGCCAGCGGATGCCGGCTGCTGCGATGTCGCAGCACATAGTAATTCGCAAACGCTTCCGGCAGGCACGCGATTGCATGCTCGCGCCGCGTATCCGATCCGCCTCGGATCGGTCATGAATCAGCAATCTTCCGGACTTAACCGGGCAGGCGAGCGATCGCGGCGTCCTGTCGAATCAGTGCGGCTGACTTCGCCAGCAGCTTCAGCTGGAACCCCAGTTGCTGAAGCTCGTGTCGTGCGGCGGGGCTCTGGGCGCTTGTGTCGTCAGTGCGCGACACTTCCTTGGCCGCATCCGGCACCTCGTTCATGCGAAGCGGGCTGGACGGTGCGCCCGTCTCTGCGGCGCGCAGATTTTCCAGAATCGCGTTCAGCGCTTCGTCAAGTTTGGACGGATCGGACGGAACGGCTGCAAGCAGAGGGCCGATGGCGGTGACCTGAGACGCAAACACGTGACTTTGAATCAGCAGGTTGTTCAGTTCCGCGACCGCCACCTGTTTCGAACGAGGCTCTTGCATCATCCGGTAGAAGGCGCTGGCGAAATTTGCGTACGCCGTATGCACCTGGCTGCGCGCCAGTCGGTACTCCAGATCCTGGGCCGGACTTGGCTTGGCGTCCGGCGCCAAGCCGCGAAAGGTGCTGACGGCGCGTTCGAGGTAATTGCGGTTGGCGGCGATGGCCGCCGCCAGCAGCTTGCGCATCTGCCGGTATTCCCAATAGGGCAGGAAGTAGCTGCACAGGAATGCGATGGCCGAGCCCAGCACCGTGTCCAGCGCCCGCTCTCCGGTCAGCGACAGCCAGCCGGGCGACAGAAAGTGCAGGGCGATCAGTGCAAACGCCGTGTTGAACACCGAGCTGCCGAAGAAGTTCAGGATCGCCAGGCTGTTGGCCATCACCGAGGCGACCACCATGATGCTGAGCAGCGCCAGTGGCGAATGCACGCTCAGCAGGATGCCGATCGTGATCACGCAGCCCACCAGCGTGCCGACCAGTCTTTGCACGTTGCGCTGCTTGGACAGGCTGAAGCCCGGTTTGAGAATGATCAGCGCCGTCAGCAGAATCCAGTACGCGTGCTCCAGATGGTGCTTCTCCAGAATCGTGCTCGCCATGGTCATCACGATGGCGGCTGCCAACGCTACCCGCAGGGCGTGGCGCATGTTCGGCGAGCTCAGGCGCAGGTTGCTCCACAGCAGGCCTGCCGTCACGGTCTCGTGCGACAGGAAACGCTCGAAAGATGCCTTTACGTCCAGCAGGGCGCTCGTGGCCTTCTTCGGATCGGTATTCGCATGTAACCGGTCAATGATGCGCAAGGCGTTGCGCAGACGTCGGAATGTCGAGATAAGTGCTGCGTAGGCGTCGGGGTCCGTGCTGGGAAAATCACGCGACTTCAGCAGTTCGATCTCGTATTCGAGCGCGCGCAGTTCGGCCTTGGTGCTGATTTCCTGGCGCGAAGGGCGGTTCTGCGTCAGTGCGAGGCCGATATCTTCGACTTCCTTGCTGGCCTTGCGCACCAAATCACGCATGAAGATCAGTACGTCGCTGTCCTGGAAACTGCGCCGCAGCAGGCCGTAGTCGGTATGCACCGCCACCACCGTTTCGTGCAGGTCGATCACGCTGATGAACAGATTGAAAAGCATGACCCGGCGTGAGTCGTCTGTGTCGGCATCGGCGCGTGGCAGGCCTCGCAGCACGACGTTGCGGGCTGCCTGCTGCTGCTCGACCACCGCCGCCTGGCGCTCGATCAGGTTGCGATAACAGTCGTCGATGTCCAACCGCGCATCATAGAAACGCGACTTGGCTTCCAGGTAGTCCGCCGTCGTGAACATGCACAGCGCAATCGCCTGCCGCTCTTCCCGATACCACTGGAAGTGACTGATGGTGAGCGCGAACGCCGCATACCAGAGCCCGCCCGCCAGGGTGAGCAAGGCGTGCTGGCCGGCCTCGTTCGACGGAATCTGGGTGTGCATGGTCAGCGTCATGATGATCAGGCACGCAAAGCCGATGATGCCGCCCTGACGACCGAAGGCCGTGAACAGCGAGAACAGAATGCACTGCCCGATGACCACGATCCACAGCAGCCAGGCGTGTGAGGTGGCAAGCGCGGTGATGCCCACGACCAGGCAGCTGAGTATGGCGCAGCCGAACAATTCGTTGGTTCGGTGGCGCAGTGGCCCGGGCTGGTCGGCGATCGAGACGCACAGTGCGCCGAAGGATGCGGTCAATCCATATAGCGGCAGGTCGAACACGCCGACCAGCAGCAGTGCTGGCACCAGTCCGCCAATGGCGCGGCGCAGCCCGCTGTAGAAATGGCCGCTGTAGATGAATTTTCGGATCGTGAGTGGGGTGTAGTCCATCAGCTCGTTACGGCCGTTCGAGGAGTGTCCGAGTCTACGTTAAGCCGCGTGCTTATGGTCGTGCACGAGCCTAGGTAGCTGCACTGGGCTGGTACCGGTCTCATTACTGGGCCGCAACACCAGGTCACACGACGACACATGCTGAAAGCGATTGGGGGCCACAGCAGGTCTATGCTGATTTCCAGGCAGTACCACAAAGGTCTGCAACGCAGTTGTCGCGGTTTGCCCCACAAGGCGATCGCCAGCTGTCTAACCCTGAAGTCAAGGGTACAACCCAATGGAGTGCATAGTCATGGACAAGAACCGTGTTGAAGGCGCAGTCAAACAAGTCAAGGGCTCGGTCAAGGAAGTCGCGGGCAAAGTGACGGGCAGCACCAGCACCGAGTTGGAAGGCAAGGCCGAGAAGACTGCAGGCAAGGTGCAGAGCGCCGTTGGCAAGGCTGCCGACGATGTGCGTGACGCAGCCAAGCGCTGATCGTCGGATAGCCTGACAGCACGACCGTTGGCCCGGCGTAAATGCCGGGCCGATCTTTTCTTCGCAGGCCAGAGGGCATGGCCGCGACATCGAACCCATCAGGAGTGTGTAAATGACCAAAGCCCAAATCGAAGGCGGCGTGAACGAAGTCGTTGGCGCGGTGCAGAACGCAGCCGGCAAGCTGCTGGACCAGGACACCTGGAAGGCCGAAGGCAAGATTCGCGAAGTGGCTGGCAAAGCGCAGCGTGTGTACGGTGATACGCGCGACCAGCTGACCGAAGCGGTCGAGACGCAGCCCTTCACGGCCCTGATTCTGGCGGCTGCGGTTGGTTACGCCTTGGCAGTATTGACCCGCCGTTGAGGTGGAGTCTGAGCAAGTGCGGCCTTGCCCGCACTTGCTTGTTTTATCCAGGTATCCACGCGGACCGGTCAGCGCAGTCTGTTTTCCTGCGTTTGGCCGCGTGATGCCTGGGAACCGTCATCAGGAATCGCGGTAGTAATCGCTTGTGGTAATCAATACGTGCGGCTACACTAGCCCACGTTTTACAGGTGCGCATGCCGCTGCTCGATCGATTGAACACAACTGGCTGATGTGCAACAAGCAGGTGCCACGAGCACACTGAGTACATCCGACAGCAATCGTGCAGTTACCAGGTGCGCCAGCCGCTACGGAAGTCAAGACCGCTGGTCTTGCCTCCCACGCCCGATGGGCCCTCATGCCTTGCGCGGAATCGTTGCTCAGTGCCCGATTGCCGCCATCTGCCATCTGTTGCGATAAATATCAAAGTCATACCCTGCCAGGTCGCCCGTTGCGGTGCAGACCGGCACGCTAAATCGCTGAATAACAAAGTAGCGCCAAGACGGCCCTCCAAGCTGGGTTCTGATCGGCCATTCGCGGGGCTGTTCTCCGTTTGACCACCTATCCATGAATACCGGCGAGGGAAAACTCGTTCTGGAAACTGCGCTGCTGTGTGCGCAGGAACCCTTGCAACTATCCGATCTTCGTCGCCTGTTTGCAGACGAAGTCGGCAATGACAGTTTGCGCCAGTGGCTCGACGAGCTGCGTGTGGCGTGGCAGGACCGCGGTATCGAGCTGGTGTCGCTCGCCAGTGGCTGGCGTTTTCAAAGCCGACCGGCGATGCAGGTATTTCTGGAGCGCCTGAATCCGGAAAAGCCGCCCAAGTATTCTCGAGCCGTGCTTGAAACCCTGGCCATCGTTGCCTATCGCCAGCCTGTCACACGTGGCGATATCGAAGAAATTCGCGGGGTGACCGTATCCACCCAGGTGGTCAAGACGCTGGAAGACCGCGGCTGGATCGAGGTTCTTGGTCATCGCGATGCGCCAGGTCGTCCGGCATTGTTCGGCACCACGCGCGCGTTTCTCGATGACCTGGGATTGCGGGCGCTCGACGAACTGCCAGAGCTCGAAACCACTGCTGCGGTGGCCGCGCTTGCCGGGCTGGACGGTTCGCCGGACCTGATTCCGGTGCCCGATATTGAACCTGTCGAGCTCGCGTTGTCTGAACCTCAGCCCCTTGAATCCGCACAAGCCCCGCTTGAGCAAGCAGAAATCAACCAGCCTGATCTTGAGCAGGCTGGCAGTGATCAGCCTGACATCAGCGCTGACGCACATGAACCCGGCGCAGATGCGCTGGAAGCTGACCGGCCTGAGCCGGTCGGGTCCGAATTCGATATGCCGGTGGATGCGTCCACCGCCTCTGAACATGACGCATCGCCGGAACTCGGCGCGCCGGACAGATCCGGTGATGAGATCGACGACGCGCCGATACCCAACAAGAACACTCCTACGCAACCATGAACGATACTCCGCACGATATTCCGCACGACGCGCCGGCTGACGGCGCCGCGACCTCCGGCGACAAAGCCAAGGGCCGACGCAATCTGCGTACGCCCTTCCGCCGTCGTCGCGCGGGCGAGCCGGTAGCCGAGGGGGCGTCGGGCGGCGCTGCCGCAGCGCCTGCAGAGGGCGAAGCACCGGCGGCAGACGCCGCCGCGCGTGCGCCTCGCGCGCCGCGTCAGCGCAAGAAGCCGCGTCCGGCGGGTGTCGACGGTGCAGCAGCGCCTGACGCCGCCCGTGCCGAAGGTGATGCGCCGCGCGCCCCGCGTGCTCCCCGCGCCCCGCGCGTCGAAGGCGATGCACCGCGTGCTGCCCGCGCGCCTCGCGCCGAAGGTGCCGCCCCGCGTGGTCGCGGCCCGCGCAAGCCGCGCGGTCCGCGTCCGGACGGCGCACGTGGCGATACCCAGCGCGTCTCCTCGCAAGACATCGAAGAAACCTATATTCCGCTTGATCCGGAAGCACAGCGCATGGCCGAGGTGGAAGCCGAGGAAGCGCTGTCGTTCCTCGAGCAGGCCCCTGACATCAAGAAGCGTCTGACGCGCTTCCTGTCCAGCGATGCCGTCGCGCCCAAGCTTCACAAGGTGCTGGCTGAAGCCGGCATCGGTTCGCGCCGCGAGATGGAAGACCTGATCGTGGCCGGTCGCGTGTCGGTCAATGGAGAACCTGCTCACATCGGTCAGCGTGTGTTGCCGACCGACCAGGTGCGCGTCAATGGCAAGCTGGTGCAGCGTCGCGCTGCCGGCCGCCCGCCGCGCGTCGTGCTGTATCACAAGCCTGCCGGCGAGATCGTCACGCAGGACGACCCGGAAGGCCGTGCAACGGTGTTCGGTCGTCTGCCGAAGATCAAGAGCGGCAAGTGGGTGTCGGTCGGTCGTCTGGATCTGAACACCGAAGGTTTGCTGATCTTCACCACCTCCGGTGACCTGGCCAATCGCCTGATGCACCCGCGCTACGAAATCGAGCGTGAGTACGCTGTGCGCGTGTTGGGTGAAATGAGCGAAGAGCAACGCACGGCGCTCATCGACGGCATCACCCTCGATGACGGCGTGGCGGCATTCGGCTCGCTGGATTATCTGGGTGGCGACGGCAGCAATCGCTGGTATCGCGTCACGCTGCAGGAAGGCCGCAATCGCGAAGTCCGCCGCATGTTCGAAGCGGTCGGCGTGATGGTCAGCCGACTGATCCGCACGCGCTTCGGCGACATCGTGCTGCCCCGCACTTTGCGTCGCGGTCGTTGGGACGAGCTGGAAGGTGATGTCGCTACTGCGCTGATGGTGCAGTTGGGCCTGATCCGCGCAGATGCGGAAGAGGGTGCGGGTCGCCGTGGTCGCACTGCGCAGCCGCTGTCGCATGACAGCGCGTTGCCGCCGGGCTTCGGCACGCTGGCGCAAAACGGCATGCACGGCGCGCGCGTGGGTCGTCGTGGTCAGGTGCAAGGCGGTGTCCCGTACACCAACGCCAGCTACCCGTCAGACCCCTTCGGCACCGGTGTGGCAATGTCTATCGGCTTTGCCAATGGCCATCCCAACGGCGGCCCCGGCGAGCCTGGGGAAAGTGATGTGGACGGCAATCGTCCTGCACAGCGTCGTGGCGGCAAGCCTGCTGCGGCAGCTGCTGCCGGTCAGCGTGCCGGGCAGGGCGGACAGCGTCGACGCACCCGCGGTGCAGCGCCTGCTGGCGCCCCGGCAGCTTCGAATCCCTGGGCAACCGGCCACCGCGTTGCTGGTGAGGGCGGCGGCACGAAAGGCCCGCGCAGCGGCAGCCGCGGCAACGGTCCGCGTGGTGCCGGTGGTGGTGGTCAGCGTGCAGCAGGTGGCGGCGGCGGCGCAAGTGGTCCTCGCGGCGCAGGCCCGGGTGCAGGCGGTCCGCGTTCCGCAGGTCCCGCTGGTCCTCGTTCGGCAGGTCCCGGTGGCGCGCGTTCCGGTGGTCCGGGTGCGCCGCGTTCGGCAGGCCCGGCCGGTCCGCGCGGCCCGCGTACCAGCGACGGCAATTCGTCGCGCTCGCGTGGCCCGAGTGACGAGCGTCAACCTCGCGGCCCTGCCGCGCATGAATCCCGTCTGGGCGTGCTGGGCGGTGGTGGCAATCGCGGCGGCCGACGCGGTCGCGATTGATTCGTGAGCGGAATCGGCGAATTTGCTCAAGCAGTCATGTGTACGGTGCGTTCATCCACGACTGCTTGAGGAATTATGCGAAATCGCTTATGATTCCGAGGCTAAGCACCAAGGTTTGAGATTTACGTTCGATACGGCTTGATTTTGTTCGCCGGGGCGCCATGTATGTGGGGCGACTCTATGAGAGGCGACTCGCGAAGAAAAAAGCAGGCAAGAGTCGTATTGGGATAGATCAGCCAGCGATCGAAGATCGGCGAAGGCAGCGGGGAAATCCGTTGTCCGAGCAGCATCCGCAAGGAAGTTGCTCAAGCCGTACGACGTGGGATAGGGCGGCGGGGTTGATGCAGCAGGGCGTTTCGGTGCAGTCAGGAAATTTCTGGCTTTGCTTTGTAGATGCCCAGCGCACGGTCGATGTTTCATCGGCCGGATTTGCCGGGCCATGGTACCCCCATGGCGACCGGGACCTTCGCGCAATGACCGGCGAGTGCTGCCGGTGGTAGCAATGACGGTGGGTCGCAAGTGCATGTGTCGGCGGTTGGCGATGCATGCAACGTTTGCGGTTCATGTCCTTGCTGCAGTTGCCGCAGCCCTGGCGCCGCGGCGACGGCTTGGCGGGAACGCCAGCCATGATCCGATCGTGATGCCATTTGGTGGCGTACAAGGGCTGGACAGTACAGCCCTTTTTTATTTGTTTTTTCAGTTTGCTGCGAGCCTGAGTTTCCTGCGCCTGTGTGGCGTGGCGGTGCGGCTCAGCTGCATGCCGGCCGGGGCAGTCCCGGATCAACTCAGGCTTTAACGACAGGCAGGTTTATTCAGCACATGGCAGATCTTTTTGCGCTTACCGAGCAGTCCCTTGTCGGACTGGACGTCGAGCTGGTCGATATCGAACGCGCGCCCCAGGGTTTGCTGCGAGTCACCATCGATCGAGTGGAAGGCGTGCGTATCGAAGATTGCGAGGCGGTGTCCAAGCAGCTGTCGCGAGTGTTCGAGGTCGAAAACCTCGACTACGCACGACTCGAGGTCGGTTCGCCCGGCACCGATCGTCCGTTGCGTCGCGCACGTGACTTCGTCCGCTTCGAGGGCGAGCGCATCGAGATCAAGCTGCGGGCTGCTTTCAACGGCCGCAAAGTATTTACCGGCACGCTGGTTCTTCCAGACGCCGATGAGACGACCGAAGTCGTCGCCGAGCCTGCAACGGCTGGCGGCATGGTCGGCCAGGGAGCCGAAGTGTTCGGCATCGAATTCGAAGTAAAAGCAGGCGAGATCCAGGTGTTGCGGTTTGCACTCGATGAAATCGAGCGCGCCAAGCTGGATCCGGTTCTGAATTTCAGGGGCAAAAAGCGATGAGCCGCGAGATTCTGTTGTTGGTGGATGCGTTGGCGCGTGAGAAGAATGTCACGCGCGACGTGGTGTTCGGTGCGCTCGAGAGCGCACTGGCTTCCGCCATGAAGAAGCTCTACAAAGAAGACGTCGACATCCGCGTATCGATCGATCGCGACAATGGCGACCATGAAGCATTTCGTCGCTGGCAAGTCGTGCCCGACGAGGCCGGCCTGCAACTGCCCGATCAGCAGACCCTGCTGTCGGACGCACGCGACGAAGCGCCGGACGTCAATGTCGACGACTTCATCGAAGAGCCGCTCGAGCCGATCGAATTCGGTCGTATCGGTGCGCAGGCTGCCAAGCAGGTCATCCTGCAACGCATCCGCGACGCCGAACGCGAACAGCTCCTGAACGACTTCCTCGAGCGTGGCGAGTCGATCGTGTCCGGCACCATCAAGCGCATGGACAAGGGCGATGCCATCATCGAAATCGGCAAGGTCGAAGCACGCCTGCCGCGTTCGGAAATGATCCCCAAGGAAAACCTGCGCGTGAGCGATCGCGTGCGTGCTTTCCTGCTGCGCATCGACCGCCAGGCGCGCGGCCAGCAAGTGATTCTCTCGCGCTCGGCGCCTGACTTCATTCGCCAGCTGTTCGAAAACGAAGTGCCCGAGATCGAACAAGGCCTTCTGGAACTGAAGGGCGCTGCCCGTGATCCGGGCGTGCGCGCCAAGATTGCCGTCATCGCCCATGACCGCCGCGTCGACCCGATCGGCACCTGCGTGGGCATGCGCGGTTCGCGCGTCCAGGCTGTGCGCAACGAGCTCGGCGGCGAGCAAGTCGACATCGTGCTGTGGTCGGAAGATCCGGCGCAGTTCGTGATCGGCGCACTGGCTCCGGCCAATGTGCAGTCGATCGTGGTCGACGAAGACAAACACGCCATGGACGTGGTGGTCGACGAGGACAACCTCGCGATCGCCATCGGCCGCAGCGGCCAGAACGTACGCCTTGCGTCCGAACTGACCGGTTGGCAAATCAACATCATGACGCCGGGCGAAAGCCAGGCTAAGCATGAGCAGGAGCGTCAGGGCCTCCTCGACGCCTTCATCAGTCGACTCGATGTCGACGAAGAAGTCGCCAGCATCCTGATCGACGAAGGTTTTACCGGGCTGGAAGAGATCGCCTATGTGCCGATCCAAGAACTGCTCGAAATCGAAGCCTTCGATGAAGACACCATCAACGAATTGCGCACCCGTGCGCGCAACGCTCTCTTGACCGAGGCAATCGCCAAGGAAGAAGAGGTCGAGACCGCGCAGGATCTGCTCTCGCTTGAGGGAGTCACGAGTGAGCTTGCGACCAAGTTGGCCGAAGGCAATGTCCACACACGCGATGAGCTCGCCGACCTCGCGGTCGATGAACTCATCGAACTGACCGGCATCGATGAAGAAGCGGCCAAGGCCTTGATCGTCCGTGCGCGTGCGCACTGGTTCGAACAGGCCTGAGCCCATCATCGACCGATCAGTCACCGGGGAAGAGAAACGAATGTCGAGTAACACTGTCGCCCAGTTCGCTACCGAGCTGAAACTGCCTGCCAATGTGCTGCTGGATCAGCTGCGCGCTGCCGGCGTAAGCATCAAATCGGTCGACGACACCGTCACTGAAAGCGACAAGGCGCAACTGCTCGAATCCTTGCGCCGTGCGCACGGTGCGACCGAGGTCCAGAAGAAGATCACGGTCACCCGCAAGCAGACGTCGGAAATCAAACAGGCCGACGCCACTGGCCGCGCCCGCACGATTCAGGTAGAAGTTCGCAAGAAGCGCACGTTCATCAAGCGCGACAACGTCGAAGGCGGCGAAGTCGAAGCAGGTGCGGCGCTTCCGTCGGATGAAGAACTGCCTGTGTCGGCGGAAGCCGACGACGCCGCTCGCCGCGAGGCAGAAGCGCGTGCGCTGGCTGCCGAGCAGGAAGAGCGCAAGCGCCAGGAAGTCGAGGAAAAAGCGCGTATCGAAGCTGAAGCGCGTGTGCGCGAAGCCGAAGAGCAGGCCCGTGCCGCTGCTGCTGCCGCCGAACAGGCTGCACGCGAAGCGCGCGAGGCTGCCGAAGCTGCTGCCAAGTCGCGTGAAACCAATGCCGACGTCGGCGTCTCTGCCGCGGCCGACAGCAAAGCTGCTGCTGCTGCGTCCAAGAACGACGAAGCACGCGCCAAGGCCGAAGCTGCCCGCAAGGCAGTGGACGAAAAGCGCGCTGCCGATGCCAAGGCAACGGAAAATCGCAACAAGGCCCGTCAAAAGGCCGAGGACGAAGCCGCTGCCCTGCGCGAGATGTTGAATCGTCCGCGCAAGGTCATGCATGCACCGGCGCCTGCGCCCGCACCGGCTCCCGCGCCTGCCGCCCCGATCGCCGGCACCCTGCACAAACCCGCTGCAAAGCCGGGTGAAGCAGCGCCTGCGAAGAAGGACGACAAGCCGGCAGCACCGGGCAAGAAGGTCATCAAGACCACCCAGGTCGCATCGACCTGGTCGGAAGATGCTGCACGCAAGAAAGCACTCAAGACGCGTGGCGACGCCTCGTCGGGCACCAGCCGTGACGGCTGGCGTGGCGGCAAGGGCGGTCGCGGCCGTGGTGGTCAGCAACAGGCACCGCAGCAATCGGCAGAATTCATCGCACGTGAAGTCCACGTGCCGGAAACCATCAGCGTGGCCGATCTGGCGCACAAGATGGCCGTGAAGGCTGCCGAGGTGATCAAGGCGCTGATGAAGATGGGCCAGATGGTCACCATCAATCAGGTGCTGGATCAAGACACCGCGATGATCCTGGTCGAAGACCTCGGTCACACCGCAGTGGCTGCCAAGCTGGATGATCCGGAAGCGTTCCTGGACGACACCCCGCAAGCAGAAGTCACCTTGCTTCCGCGCGCACCGGTGGTCACCGTCATGGGTCACGTCGACCACGGCAAGACCTCGCTGCTGGATTACATCCGACGCGCCAAGGTTGCCGCAGGCGAAGCCGGCGGGATCACGCAGCACATCGGCGCGTACCACGTGCAGACCGAGCGCGGCATGGTGACCTTCCTCGACACCCCGGGCCACGAGGCGTTCACCGCCATGCGTGCCCGTGGCGCCAAGGCAACCGACATCGTGATTCTGGTGGTGGCAGCCGACGACGGCGTGATGCCGCAGACCAAGGAAGCGATTCACCATGCGCGCGCCGCTGGCGTGCCGATCGTGGTGGCCGTGAACAAGATTGACAAGCCGGGCGCAAATCCCGAGCGCGTCAAGCAGGAACTGGTGGCCGAACAGGTCGTGCCGGAAGAGTACGGTGGCGATTCTCCCTTCGTGGAAGTGTCTGCCAAGACCGGCGCCGGTATCGACGACCTGATCGAAAATCTGCTGCTGCAAGCCGAAGTGCTGGAATTGAAGGCACCGGTCGACGGTCCTGCCAAGGGTCTGGTCATCGAAGCCCGTCTCGACAAGGGTCGCGGTCCGGTGGCAACCATCCTGGTGCAGAGCGGCACGCTCAAGCGTGGCGATGTGGTGCTGGCAGGCGCAAGCTTCGGCCGCGTCCGCGCCATGATCGACGAACTGGGCAAGCCGACCAACGAAGCAGGTCCGTCGATCCCGGTCGAGATCCAGGGCCTGACCGAAGTGCCGGCAGCGGGTGACGAACTGATCGTGTTGAGCGACGAGCGCAAGGCGCGTGAAATCGCCATGTTCCGTCAGGGCAAGTTCCGTGACGTCAAGCTGGCACGCCAACAGGCCGCCAAGCTCGAGAACATGTTCGACAACATCGGTGAGGGCACGCAGACGCTGGCCTTGATCGTCAAGACCGATGTGCAGGGTTCGCAGGAAGCGCTGGTGCAGTCCCTGACCAAGCTGTCGACCGACGAAGTGCGTGTGCAGGTCGTGCATGCCGCCGTGGGTGGCATCTCGGAAAGCGACGTGAACCTGGCGATCGCATCGAAGGCGGTGATCATCGGTTTCAACGTGCGTGCAGACATGACCGTGAAGAAAGTCGCCGAGAACAACGGCGTCGATATTCGCTACTACAACATCATTTATGACGCGGTCGACGAGATCAAGTCTGCGATGTCGGGCATGCTGGCGCCGGAAAAGCGCGAAGAGATCATTGGCCTGGTCGAGATCCGCGAGATCTTCTCGGTATCGCGCGTCGGCAATATTGCCGGTTGCATGGTGCTCGACGGTCTGGTGCGTCGCGGTTCGCAAGTGCGCCTGCTGCGTCAGAACGTGGTCCAGTGGACCGGCGAACTCGAGTCGCTGCGCCGCTTCAAGGACGACGTCAAGGAAGTCAAGATGGGCTTCGACTGCGGTATCACGCTGAAGAACAACAACGACATCCAGGTGGGCGACCAACTGGAAGTGTTCGAAGTGAAGGAAGTGGCGCGTACGCTGTAAAGCGCGCCGATCACAATGAGCCGTCACAAAAAAACCAACGTCCCGGGCGGCCGCAATATGCGGCTCGCCGATCAGATCCAGAAGGATCTGGCCGTGATGATCCAGCAGGAATTGGACATCGCGCGGGCCGGTCTGATCACGCTTACGGGCGTCGAGCTGACCGCCGACTACGCCCATGCCAAGGTGTATTTCACCGTCATGGGCGCGACGCCGGAAGCCGCCGAGTCTGCCTTGCGCGACAAGGCCGGCTGGCTGCACTCCCTGTTGTTCAAGCGCCTGCACATTCATACCGTGCCGACGCTGCATTTCTCGCATGACCTGCGCATGTCGCAGGGCATGGCGCTGTCCGAGTTGATCGCGCATGCCAACACGCCTGGCGTGCTGGCCGACGATGTGCCCGCTGAACTTCCCGATAACGATCCGGCCCGCAAAGACGAGCCGGACGCAGGCAGTCGCGGCTGATCGCCGCACTGCTCGCGGTGATTGGCGGAAGCTAAGCGATGGGTGCTTCAAAGCGCGGTGTGCCGCTCGACGGCGTGTTGGTGATGGACAAGCAGATCGGCTTGTCCAGCAACCACGTGCTGCAACGAGCGCGCCGGATCCTGAATGCCCGCAAGGGCGGTCATACCGGCACCTTGGACCCGTTTGCAACGGGTCTGATGATTTTATGTTTTGGCGAAGCGACCAAGTTTTCTGCCGGCATGTTCGACGCCGACAAGTCCTACTTGGCCGAAGTCATGCTTGGCGAAGAGACCGAAACCGGTGACAACACCGGCTTGACGGTCTCGACGGCAGCGGTGGACGTGTCGCTCGAACAACTGAACGACGTACTGTCACGTTTTGTGGGCAGAATCGACCAGATTCCGCCGATGTATTCGGCACTCAAGCGCGACGGCAAACCGCTGTACGCGTATGCGCGCGAAGGCATTGTCCTTGAACGCGAGCCGCGCACGATCACGATCTTCGAAATTCGCCTGGTGTCCTTCGACGGAACGCGGGCAGTGATCGATGTGTCGTGCAGCAAGGGAACCTACATCCGCACGCTGGCCCAGGACATCGGGCGCGCGTTGGGATGCGGTGCACATTTGACGGCTTTGCGGCGTAGCCGCACGGCTGGTTTTTCGATCGAGCAGGCGATTACGCTAGAGGCCCTTGAGGCCTTGCCGCGTGCGACCGATGCCCTGCTGCCGATCGAGTCGCTGATTTCCGAGTTGCCGATTGTGCGGCTCGACGCCGGCGACGCAGCCCGTTTCGGGCATGGGCAGCAGCTGACGGCACCCGACGTGAAAGCTGAGCGACTCCGGGTGCACGGACCGGACAACGACTTTTTGGGTACGGCGCGCTGGCAAGATGGCTGGCTGCTGCCTGACCGAGTGATTTCTTTGAAGGAAACGACATGACTCGCGCATTGCGCAACGTGGCCATTATTGCCCACGTCGACCATGGCAAGACCACGCTGGTGGACCAGCTGCTGCGTCAAGCCGGCACTTTCCGTGACAACCAGGCGCTGACCGAGCGCGTGATGGACTCCAACGATCTTGAAAAAGAACGTGGCATCACCATCCTGGCCAAGAACTGTGCCGTGGAATACGAAGGCACGCACATCAACATCGTCGACACCCCGGGTCACGCCGACTTCGGCGGTGAAGTCGAGCGCGTGCTGTCGATGGTCGACGGCGTGCTGCTGCTGGTCGATGCCGTTGAAGGCCCGATGCCGCAGACCCGTTTCGTGACGCGCAAGGCGCTGGCCCTGGGCCTGAAGCCGATCGTCGTGATCAACAAGGTCGACCGTCCGGGCGCGCGTCCTGACTGGGTGATCAACCAGACTTTCGACCTGTTCGACAAGCTGGGCGCCACCGAAGAGCAGCTCGACTTCACCGTCATCTACGCATCGGGTCTGAACGGCTATGCCGGTCACGACGCTGGCGTGCGTGAAGGCGACATGAAGCCGCTGTTCCAGACCATCATCGACAAAGTCCCGCAACGTGACGACGATCCGAACGGCCCGCTGCAACTGCAGATCGTGTCGCTGGAATACTCGACCTACGTCGGCAAGATCGGCGTCGGCCGTATCACCCGCGGCCGCGTCAAGGCGCTGCAGGACGTCGCCGTCAAGTTCGGTCCGGAAGGCGCGCCGATCCGTGGTCGCATCAACCAGGTCCTGAAGTTCCGTGGTCTGGAACGTGTGATCGTCGACGAAGCCGAAGCCGGCGACATCGTGCTGGTCAACGGTATCGACGAACTCGGTATCGGCTGCACCATCACCGCCGTCGACGCGCAGGAAGCGCTGCCGATGCTGACGGTCGATGAGCCGACGCTGACGATGAACTTCTGCGTGAACACCTCGCCGCTGGCAGGCCGTGAAGGCAAGTTCGTCACCAGCCGCCAGCTGCGCGAGCGCCTGGACCGCGAACTGAAGTCGAACGTGGCCCTGCGCGTCAAGGACACTGGCGACGACACGATCTTCGAAGTCTCGGGTCGCGGCGAATTGCACCTGACCATCCTGATCGAAAACATGCGTCGCGAGGGCTACGAGCTGGCCGTGTCGCGTCCGCGCGTGGTGCTGAAGGAAGTCGACGGCGTCAAGCAAGAGCCGTACGAATTGCTGACCGTGGACGTCGAAGACGGCCACCAAGGTGGCGTGATGGAAGAGCTGGGTCGCCGCAAGGGCGAACTGCTCGACATGGCGTCTGACGGCAAGGGCCGCACGCGTCTGGAATACCGTATTCCGGCCCGTGGCCTGATCGGTTTCCAGGGCGAGTTCCTGACCATGACCCGCGGCACCGGCCTCATCAGCCACGTGTTCGACGACTACGCACCGGTCCGCGAAGGCGGCCTGGGCGAGCGTCACAACGGCGTGCTGATCAGCCAGGACGACGGCGATGCCGTGGCCTACGCACTGTGGAAGCTGCAGGATCGCGGCCGCATGTTCGTGAAGCCGGGCGATGCGCTGTACGAAGGCATGATCATCGGCATCCACAGCCGCGACAACGACCTGGTTGTGAACCCGATCAAGGGCAAGCAGCTGACCAACGTTCGCGCGTCGGGTACTGACGAAGCCGTGCGTCTGGTGCCGGCCATTCAGATGTCGCTGGAATACGCAGTCGAATTCATCGCTGACGACGAACTGGTCGAAGTCACGCCGAAGAGCATCCGTCTGCGCAAGCGTCACCTGAAAGAGCATGACCGCAAGCGCGCCAGCCGCGACGCTGCGTAAGCTTGCTCAAGGCCTTGCCACGCAGACTCAGGTCTGCGCTGGCAAAGCTTCTGAAAACCCCCGATTCGAAAGGATCGGGGGTTTTTTTATGCGCAACGGGCGTCAAAGGTACTGATCACGCAGGCTTTCCTTGCCTTGTATCAAATCTGACGAATTCTGACTTAATAACCTACTGTCCAGTAGCGCCCGGGCAGCATAATTACCGTTGAAATATACGTAGAAACACGTGCATCGATTGCAGATGTTCCTACGTAAATCGCTTGAGCTGTTCTTCCTCAATCTTCCCGCCGCGTGGTACGCGGGGCTAAAGTGACGCGACCCCTTATGTTCTTCTCCAAAGCGCTCCATCAACGTCTGGCAGAAACCGAAGCGAGCAATCGCGCACAGCAGGCACTCATCACGGCGATCGATCGAACGACGGCCATCATCGAGTTCACGCCGGACGGAACGGTGTGCGAGGTGAACCTGACGTTCCTGGCGTGCATGGGATACGAACGGGATGCGCTGATCGGCAAACACCACCGCGTGCTGTGTGACGCGACAGTAAAGGAGGCAGGGGAGCAGACCGCATTCTGGGCGGCGCTCGCACGCGGCGAGGCGGCCAGCGGACGCTATCACCGCATTGCCGGTGATGGCACGGCACGCTGGCTGGACGCGAGCTACTACCCGGTGCCTGACGACAGCGGCAAGGTGGTGCGCATCGTATCGTTTGCCACCGACGTGACCGACGAAGTCGAGCGCGAGCTGGTGCTGCACGCAAAGCTCGCTGCCTTCGACCGCTCGATGGCCATCATCGAATTCGGCCTGGATGCGACCGTGCGTGACGCAAACGACAACTTCCTGCGTGTGATGGGCTATCAGCGCGACGAAGTCATCGGGCAGTCCCATCGCGTCTTTTGCAATCCGTCCTTTGTCCAGTCGCCGGCCTACGGCAAGATGTGGGACGGCCTGAAGGCAGGCCAGTTCTCGGCTGGCCGCTACGAGCGTCGAACCAAGCACGGCGAGGTGGTGTGGCTGGAAGCCAGCTACAACCCGATTCTTGATGAACAGGGTCGTCCTGTCGGCGTCGTGAAGATCGCCAGCAACATCACCGATCAGGTATTGGCGCAGGAAGCCGAGAAGAACAGTGCGCGTATCGCGTTCAAGGTGTCTGCGGAAACCGAGGCAATCTCGCGCGAGGGCTCCGACGTGATCGAGGCCGCGGCATCAGAGATGCGATTGACCGCAGAGTCCATCCTGGCCTCGTCGCATGCAATGGAAATCCTGCGTGGCCAGTCGGTCGAAATCGACGCCATGGTCGAGACCATTCGCCAGATTGCCGATCAGACCAACCTGCTGGCGCTCAATGCCGCGATTGAAGCTGCGCGTGCGGGCGAGCAGGGCAGGGGCTTCTCGGTGGTGGCCGACGAGGTGCGCAAGCTTGCCGAGCGCACAAAGTCTGCCACGCAGCAGATATCGGGCGTGACCCAGAGCATCCAGTCCAGCATCGTGTCTGCCATCGACAGCATGGACCAGTGCTCAAGCCAGGCGCGCAAGGGCGTCAGCCTGGCAGGCGATGCGGGCGAGGCGATATCGCGCATTCGCCTGGGCGCAGCGGAAGTGGTGCGGGCGGTGGGCAGCCTGTCGACGCAGGGCAAGGCCGCAAGCTGAGCGCGATGATCACTGCGTGCGATGTCAGGGCTGACTGCGGCGTTGGTCGTCGCGCTGGCGCATGTGCAGATGGTCGTGCCGCCGGTCGCAGCGAAGGTCAACGCACAGACCATGGACACAACCGGCCTCTGCCGCTCGTGCCCGCACGCGACGCGCGCTTATCGATTGACGTCCACCAGCAGTCGCCCCTTGACCTTGCCGTCAAGCAAGGCGGCGGCTGCATCGATGGCCTCGCCCAGGCCGATCTCCGTCGTGTTGTCGGCCAGCTGCGCCGCAATGCCCGCCTGCGCCAAGGCCGCCCAGGCCTCCAGCCGGACCTCGCGCGGGGCGCGCACGCTGTCGATGCCGACCAACGTGATGCCCCGCAGGATGAAGGGCGCAACGTTGCCCGGGAAGTCCATGCCTTGCGCCAGGCCGCAGGCGGTCACCACGCCGCGATAACGGGTGCTTGCGCAGATGTTGGCCAGCGTGTGGCTGCCGACGCTGTCGATGGCAGCTGCCCAGCGTTCCTTGCCCAGCGGCTTGCCGGGCTGCGACAGGGTCTCGCGATCGATGACCTCAGAAGCGCCCAGTTGCTTCAGGCGGTCTGCATCGCTCAGCCGTCCGGTGGAAGCCACCACGCGATAGCCACGCTGCGCGAGCAACATGATGGCGATGCTGCCGACCCCACCGTTGGCGCCCGTGACCAGGATTTCGCCATCGTCGGGCTGCACGCCGTGGCGGGCCACTGCCAGCACGCTCAGCATGGCGGTGTAGCCAGCCGTGCCGATGGACATGGCCTGCCGCGCGTCGATGCCGGTCGGCGCCGGCACCAGCCAGTCGCCGGACACACGCGCCCGTTGCGCCAGGCCGCCCCAGTGGGTTTCGCCCACACCCCAGCCGTTCAGAATCACCAGATCGCCAGGCGCATAACGCGGGTCTTCGCTGGTCTCGACACGGCCGGCAAAGTCGATGCCGGGCACCATGGGAAAACTGCGAACGATCGGACTGCGATTGGTGATGGCCAGGCCATCCTTGTAGTTCAGCGTCGAGTAGTCGATCTTCACGCTGACATTGCCTGCCGGGAGTTGCGAGGGGTCAAGCTGGCGGCATGCCGCCGCGTTGCCCTGTTCGGTCTTGTCGATGACGATGGCGTTGAACATGGTGGCTCCTGTGCCGGGCAGAGGGGGATCGCCAATCAGGCGGTCGTCGTGATGAGGGGTCCGATTCATTGTCGAAATCATTCCTCTATTTGTCAAACAAATAGAGGAATGTCAAAGGGTGGCGAGGGAGTAGACTCGCGCATCGACGAAAGGGACATCCATGGACCGGTTGGGCAACATCGTGACTGCTAGCGCCGCCAGGCAGATTGCCGACCGCATCCAGGAAGGTATTCTCAGTGGACGGATTCGCGGTGACGACCGCCTGCCTACCGAGGAAGAATTGGCTGCCAGCTATGGCGTGTCACGGCCGACCGTTCGCGAGGCCTTGAAGCGTTTGGCTGCCCAGAACCTGATCCGCACGCGTCGGGGCCCGACCGGGGGCAGCTTCGTCAACCGCCTGGATCTGGCACAGGCAGGGGAGAACCTGACGACGTCTGCGATGATGATGATGACGCTGGGCACCGTGCCCATGCGTGACATTGCATCGGTACGGCTGTTCATGGAAGGGCAGTGCTGCCGGGAAGCCATCGCCACCTGGTCGGCCGACACGCTGGCACGGCTCGACGCCTCGCTTGCGCGTCAGCGTCAGCCTGAACTTTCTGACGAAGCCTTCTGCGCGGCCGATGTCGAGTTTCATCGTGCGCTGGCCGATGGCAGTCCGAACACCATGATGCGCTTCCTGATGTATGGGGTGATCGAGGCCCTGGTGCCGGTGACCAATATGGTGATTGTCTTCGTGCGCGATCGCGGCGCCATCATCGATTTCCACCAGGCCATGCGCGATGCCTATGCCAGGCGGCGCATCACGCCCTTGCTGGCGGCACTTCAACACTTGCTGGACTACCTGCAAGACCGTCATACCGACGCCGTGGCTCAACGAGAGCAACGGTTGCACGACCCACAGGCCAAGGCCGCGACGGCTTGATCGGCGCTGACCAAAGCCCTTGCCCGAGCCCGGGCTTGCCCAGACCCCACGGCTTATCGTGTAGATTGACGGGGGTTTTCAAACGGTACTGGATTAATGAGCACGACTGAATTCAACGAGAACGACTGGCGACGTCTGCTGGAAACCTTGGGCGAAGACCCTGACCGCCCCGGCCTGGTGGAAACGCCCAGCCGCGTGGCCAAGGCCTGGCAGCACTGGACGTCTGGCTACGGCCAGGAACCGTCCGAGATCCTCAAGGTCTTCGAGGACGGCGCCGAGGACTACAACGAACTGATCATGGTTCGGAACATTCCGGTGTACAGCCATTGCGAGCACCATCTGGCGCCGTTCTTCGGCACCGCCACCATCGGCTACACGCCCAACGGGCGCATCGTCGGTCTGTCCAAGCTCACGCGCCTGATGGACTGTTTTGCCAAGCGCCTGCAAGTGCAGGAACGCCTGACCATCCAGGTTGCCAACGCGTTGATGGAGCACCTGGAACCGAAGTCGGTCGGCGTGATGATCCGCTGCCGCCACATGTGCATGGAAAGCCGCGGCATCCGTACGCCCGGCGAAGAAACCGTGACCTCGGCTTTGCTGGGGGAGCTGCAGACCAATCTGGCCTTGCGGACCGAGTTCCTGTCGCTGGCGCGCGGCTGAATCGCGGGTGATTCCCGTTTGATGCGCGCTTGATCCGCGTTTGATCCGCGTTTGATGCGCGGCCTCTCCGGCCGCGCCTCGATCGACGATCGCACTTCCAAGATCGTCGATCAACCCGCCTCGGCTCAGGCCTGCGGTTGCAGCTTCGGCGTCGGGTCGTTGATGATTTTCCAGACGCCGGATGCTGTGGCGATTTCGGTATCGCCCACATACAACGATCCTTCTGCAAACACCATGCTGCGCGTCTTGCGCACGATGCGGGTGCGTGCCTCGATGAAGTCGCCGTGCTTGCCGCCGGCGATGAACTGCACCCCCAGCTGCACCGTCACGCACGGCACACGGCCGGTGGCATCCATCACGGCCCAGCCCAGCGCATTGTCGAAGTACGTGGCCAGCATGCCGCCGTGCGTGCGTCCCTGGATGTTCAGGTGCTGCGTCTCGACCACCAGGCCGAAGCGCAGGCCGTCGGGGCCGTTCTTGTGCCAGTAGGGGCCGACCAGTTCCACGAAGCCCGAACCAGAGCCGGAAATAACGGACCAGCCTTCGCTGCGGGGGTCAAAAGGTGTGCTCACTGACGGGCTCCATAGGGGTAATCGACAAGATGGGCTACATGATAGTCGCCCCTGCGTCGCGCTCGGCGGGCAGGGCCTGCCGGTGGACGGACGAGGGCCACAGTATGATGCGGACATCTGGCTCACAGGCAGTTCACATGACTTCCCTCGTACCTGAAAAACGCAAACATGGTCTGGCAGCCGGCGATGCCGGGCGACCCGCCCGTGCCGACTGGACCATCGACCAAGGCTGGGCCAACTACACGGCCGAAGAACACGACATCTGGCGCACCTTGTTCAAGCGCCAATCGGCCTTGCTGCCGGGCAGGGCGTGCACGGCGTTTGTCGACGGCATGAAGGCCTTGCCGATCGGACCGGATCAGATTCCGGACTTCCTCGAACTCAGCGAGGTGCTGTCGCGCCACACCGGTTGGGAGGTCGTTGCCGTTCCCGGCCTGGTGCCCGACGAAGTGTTCTTCGACCACCTGGCCAATCGCCGTTTCCCGGCCGGGCAATTCATTCGCCGTCGCCACGAACTGGATTATCTGGAAGAGCCCGATGTCTTCCACGACGTATTCGGCCACGTGCCGATGCTGATGAATCCGGTGATCGCCGATTACATCCAGGCCTACGGCAAAGGCGGTCTGCGCGCCAAGGAGCTGGGCGTGCTCGACAAGCTGGCGCGCGTCTATTGGTACACGGTGGAATTCGGCCTGGTGCGCGAACCGGCCGGGCTGCGCATCTACGGGTCGGGCATTGCGTCGTCCTACACGGAAAGCGTGTTTGCGCTGGATGACGCCTCGCCGAACCGTCTGGGCTTCGACTTGGAGCGCGTGATGCGTACTCGCTACCGGATCGATGACTTCCAGGAAACCTACTTCGTGCTCGACGATCTGGCAGACCTGCTCAAGCTCGCCGATATCGACTTCGCGCCGCTGTATGCGCGCGTGGCCGCGCAGCCCGAGTTGGAGCCGGGTGACGTGTTGGAGACGGATGTGGTCATCACCCGCGGCACCGGCAACTATCACCACGGCGGCAAGGGCGCCTGAGGCGTCTCGCTGCGCTTGGTCAGGGCCGTTGCAGGGCAGCGGCCCTGACCAGTGCTTCAGCGGCTCTCGCCAGCCGGGTTGCCGGCTTGCTTGCCGGCCTGCGTCGAACGCGGGTCGAAGGCCAATTCTTTTGCCATGGTCTCGTACAGCTCACGTGCCTGTGGTGTGTCGGCGGGCGGCAGCACCACCTGGACTGACAAGTCGAGATCGCCCGGTGGCTGGCTGGGTAGGCCCTTGCCCGCGACCGTCAGCGTATTTCCGCTTTGCGTGCCTGCGGGAATGCGCACCTTAAGCGTGCTTCCATCCGGCATCGTGACCGGCACGATCGCGCCCAGCGCGGCTTCCCATGGCGCAACCTGCAGTACCGCCTTCAGGTCGCGTCCGTCCACGGTGAAGCGCGCATGCGGCTTGAACCGGACCTCCAGAAACAGATCGCCATCCGCTGCGCCCCGCAGACCCCGGCCGCCTTGCCCTGCCAGGCGTATCCGCTGGCCTGCGCGAATGCCCTTGGGAATCTTCACGTCGAGCGTCCGGGTCTCCAGGTTGGTACGTCCATAGGCATCCACACGCGGCGCGCGCAAAGATATCTGGCGCTCGGCGCCGTGCCAGGCGTCGGTCAAGTCCAACACCATGGATGCATGGTGATCTTCGCCTCGGCCGAGCTGTGCGCCGCCGGAAGGCGAGGCAGACGAATAGGCTGCGCCCGGACCGTAGCCTGATCCCGGTGCCCGCGCCCGCCCGCCAAGCCGACCGAACAAGGCATCGAAAAAATCGCTGAATTCTTCCGCGTCCGGCGCGGACGTGCCCATGCCACCACCGGGAAATTCGAAGCCTGCGTCCCAGTCGGGCGGGGGCTGGAAATCCCCACCGGCACGGCGGTACTGACCCAGTTCGCCGTAGGCCGCGCGACGGGCAGGATCGGACAAGACCGCATTGGCTTCGTTTATCTCGCTCATGCGCTGTGCCGCGTCATTTTCCTTGCTGACGTCGGGGTGGTATTTGCGTGCCAGGCGCCGATACGCCTGCTTGATCTGATCAGCCGTCGCATCGCGCGGCACACCTAAAGTCTGGTAGTAGTCCTTGAATTCCATGGTTATGCCTCCAGCGGTCGTCGGGGTGAAGACGCACCGGTTGATGCATGAAAAATGGGGATGAAAAGCTTGCGCTTCAAGCCTATTGAAATGCCGTCACGGGCACCAATTTGGCTGACATGCGACGCAGGAACGGACGCATGCCAAGGCGGCAGATTCGCCTTGGCAGACATTGATGTTCGTCCTGCACTGCACCTTTTTTCAGGAGCATCAGCCATGTACCGAAGCCTGTTTCCGCGCGACCTGTTCGCCGAGGTGGATCGTCTGCAACGCGAGATCCAGCAAAGCGTCGAGCAATACCCCAGCATCCGTGGCCTGGGCCGCGGCGGTTTCCCCGCCATCAATGTGGGCGGCACGCCCAACTCGGTCGAGATCTATGCGTTTGCGCCCGGTATCGATCCGGCCAAGGTCGAGGTCAATCTCGACCGCGGCGTGTTGACCGTGTCGGGCCAGCGCGAGGTCCAGCAAGCCGACAGTGACGAGAAGCGCTCGGTCCACATCAACGAGCGATTCAGCGGACGTTTCCGTCGCGTGATCAGCCTGCCCGATGACATCGATCCCGCGGCAGTCAGTGCGAAGTATCGGGACGGTGTGCTGCACATCAGCATCAAGCGTCGTGAATCGGCCCAGCCGCGCCGCATCGCCATCCAGTAATTCAGGAGAATCGTCATGGACAACAATACTCAGACCGTCGAGCGTGCCCCGCAACAAGACCGCGCCGCCAAGGAGCGCGAACCCGCGCTGCTGCCGCCGGTGGACGTGATCGAAGATGGCAACGGCATCTTGCTGGTGGCCGACATGCCGGGCGTCAACAAGGAACAGCTGCATCTGCGCATCGACAGCGACACCTTGACCATTGAAGGCGAGGTCACCTTGCCGACTGCACAGGGGCTGCAAGCCGGCCACGCAGAAGTGCAGTTGCCGCGCTACCGGCGCAGCTTCACGCTCAGCAAGGAGCTGGACCCAAGCCAGATCGCCGCCACGTTCACGCACGGTGCGCTCGAGGTCCGCATCCCCAAAGCACCGCACGCGCAGCCTCGGCGCATTGAAGTCACGGTCGACTGAAGCGCGGAGTGTCGGGTGTGATCGGCCGCAGCGGCCCGCGTTGTCAAGCACGACAAAGCGGGCCTTGTTCCAAGCGGTGTGCGTCACCATGAACGCTTCAGTAAATGGGTGAATCCGAAGCAGAAAATGCGTGGCTGCCAAAGCACGAAAAACGCAGCGTCAGCAATATCGAGTGGCACGTTCTCTGCGTGGTAAGCCGGGCCGGCGCGCTTGCCCGGTTCAACTTGCTGAAGGACATATCCATGCCTATCGACTCCACGCATGCCGGCAATCTGCGGGCCGACACTTCCGCTGTTTCTGCGCTCGACTGGATCGCGCTGATCCTGATGATTGTTGGCGGTCTGAACTGGGGACTGGTTGGCGCGTTCAACTTCGATCTGGTCGCCACGCTGTTCGGTGCCGGCAGCATGCTGAGCCGCGCCGTCTACGTGTTGGTGGGCCTTGCAGCGGTGTACGGAATCTTTTTCCTTACCCGACTGGGCTCCCGACGTATCTGAAGCATTCGATGTATCTGACACGTCGATACGATTCGACAGGCGGCCTGTGGGCCGCCTTTTTCATGCTCGCGTTTTTCGTGTCTGCGTGTCAGGTCGCGGCATGACGAACTGCCTGCAAGATCATGTGGCCGCCCAGTGCCGCCAGCCCCAGCAGAAAGCATCGACGAAACACCACTGGCGACATGCGGTGGCGAAGGCGTTTGCCGAGTTCGACGCCCACCAGTGCAGGCAGCAACATCAGCAGGGACAAGGTGGCTGAGCCAGCCGACAAACTGCCGGTACCGCCCAGCATCACTGCGAGCATGAGGGTGGACAGTGTGAAGGACACGCCCATGGCTTGAATCAAGGCGTTCTTCGGCAGGCCAAGCGCCTGCAGATAGGGGACGGCCGAGACGACGAACACACCGGTGGCAGCGGTGATCAGCCCGGTCAGCAGCCCGGCGGCGATGCCCATCCATGACTCATGGCGCGGCGGGATGCGGTACTGGCGTCCCGCCAGACTCCACGCCGCATACAGGACCAGGATGAGCCCCAGCGCAAGCGACGCCCAGCTGCCGTGCGGTGCGCCGAACAGCACGCCACCCAGCGAAGTGCCGACGCAGGCAGCAAGCGACAAGGGGGCAATTCGTCGCAGCAGCGGCCCAAGCCCGTGGAATGGAACGATCTGCCAGACATTGGTCACCAAGGACGGGACCAGCAGCAAGGCAGCGGCGCTGGCGGGCGGCATGCCCAGCGCCAGCAGCCCCATGGCAACGGTGGGCAGGCCCAGGCCGAGCACGCCTTTGACCGTGCCGGCCAGCAGGAAGACCACGCATGCAAGCAGAAGAGTAGGGGTGTCCATGCCGGCATTCTGGCGACGGTCGCCTGGGCAGACCAGCTGGCATTGGCCGACCCATACTCAGGCACGGCCTGAGGATGCAGCGAACGCGTGACACGCCGCGAGCCATGCTCTAGGGTGGCGGCATGCGTTTCGACCTGATTGATCTGAAGCTGATCCTGCACATTGCCGAGGCCGGCACCATCACGGGCGGCGCGCGTCGTTCGCACATGACGCTGGCGTCGGCCAGCGCACGCGTGCGGGCCATGGAAGACATGCTGGGCATGCCGCTGATGACACGCGCCAGGCAAGGCGTTCAGTTGACCGCACCCGGCCACACGCTGCTGCATCACGCGCGCAGCGTGTTGCAGCAAATGGATCGGCTGCGTGATGACCTGGATGAGTATGGCAAGGGCTTGAAAGGCCATGTGCGCATCCTGTGCAACACCGCTGCCCTGAGTGAGCATCTCCCGGCGGCCATCGAAGGGTTTCTGACCGCGCATCCTCGCATCTCGATCGAGTTCGAAGAACGCAGCAGCCAGGACATTGTCGACGCCGTGCGCATGCGCAGCTGCGACGTTGGCATCGTGGCGGACAGCGTGGATCTCCGCGGCCTGCAGACACTGCCTTTCCGATCTGATCGGCTGAGCTTGGTTGTGCCTCGCGAGCACGTGCTGGCCACCCGGCGCAACGTTGCGCTGACCGAACTGATCGACTTCGACTTCGTAGGCCTGGTCGAGGGCAGTGCGCTGCAGGCGCATCTGGCTGCGCATGCGCGGCGCGACGGCCGACAATTCCACTACCGGGTGCGGCTGCGCAATTTCGATGCGCTGTGCCGCATGGTTGAACTGGGTATCGGTATCGGCATCGTGCCCGACGCCGCCGCCAGGCGATGCGCGCGCAGCATGAAGATCCGCCGGATTGCCTTGTCGGACCCGTGGGCCGATCGCCGGCTTGTGATCTGTATGCGTCGGCTGGATGAGCTGCCCGCTTACGTGGCCGAGCTGGTGTCGCAACTGGCAGCGGGTGCGCCACCGGTTGCGACAGCAATCGCTTCAAGGACGCGGCCTTCCTCCATTGATTAGCGCCGACACACGATTGCGCAGCGAAATCGATGCCGCGCTGCGCAGTGGCACCTTCACAAAGGCTGGCAGACGCAAGGCGCTCAGCCCCCACAAGGCAGCCGTCACCAGCCAGTCCCGCATGGCCGGGTCCATCAGGCTCACAGCAGTCAACTGTGGGTGGCGGGCAAGATCATTGGCCAGTTGCTGACGGTCCATGGCCATGCGCAACAGCAGGCTATCCCGTCGAATCGATGCGGTCGTCGTATTCATATTTTCCCTTGATGGTGTCGATGTCGAGCTTGATCTGCTGGCTCAGAATCGATTGGGGTGCAGCGTCGGGCGCGCTCTTGCGGGCGATCACGAATGCAAGCACGGCAAGCACCAGCCAGCCGGCAAAGATGCTCCACGCGGCAAGCACACGGTGACTGCTGTCCCAGAACGACACCAGGATGGCGAGCGAGAAAAAGCCCAGCGCAAAGATGGCGCAGAAAATCATGGCTACATAAGCCGTAATCATCGACACCAGCGCATTGCGGTAAGTCGCCAGTTCCACAGAACATAGCTCTGCATAGTCGCCGACGCGCGACGCGGCGAACTCGGCAATGCGTTTGTAGCGGGCCAGGGCGGCGGTCAAAGACATGGGGCCTCCGGTGGGGTGGCAGGACGGGGCGGAAGCACCTGGGTCATGTGGGTGAGGACAGTGTGGGCGAAGACGGCGTAGGCGTGGACGATGCCCCAGTGGACGACGACCGAGCGGGCGTGGAAGGCGCACTGGTGGAGGGTGCCGAGCCCGCGGATGCGCCTGCACGTGAGGGCGTCACGCCGGAGGCCGCACCAGCGGTATTACCCGTCGTCCCAGCGGGCGTATGGCGGGCTTGATCCGGCTTCGTGGTCCACGGGCGCAGCGCCTCTGGCGTACGCATGTCGCGCGGCGCCTCGAAGTCCTTGCGGGCCAGGCCGCGCATCTGGTCGGGCGAGCGCGGCATGCCGATCCGGTCGCGATAGTCGTAGGTCGGCTGGGCTGCCTCTTCTTGCCAGTTCCGGGCGGTGTAGACGTCGAGGGCGGTGATGGCCGCCACGTTGGCCAAGGCCATGCCGCTGCGTCGCATGGATTGCGCGTCGTCCAGATCGGCATGTGCGGCCACGGTGCTGGCATCCATCACATCCCCGGCCACGCGCCCCCACAACCACGGTCGCGGGTCGCGCGCGCACAGAATGCCAACGCCGGTGGCGATCTCTCGCACGCCATACATCTGCACCGTGGTGGCACCCACCTGCATGCCGCACACTCTTGCAATCGTGCGCGGCATCACCAGTTCAGCAACGCCCAGGGCGATGCTGAACCAGCCCAGGCCCCGCGCCAACTTTGCGGGGGCCGGCGCCTGCTCGCGCAGGCGGTCTTTCAAACCATGCGTGTCCATGGCTGCTCCTTTGGATTGAGTTGGGCTTGATCAGGGCTTGATCACGACTTTGATGCAGCCGTCATGCTTGTCGCGGAAGGTCTTGTACATGCCCGGCCCGTCTTCCATCGACACCGTGTGGGTGATGACAAAGGACGGGTCGATCTGACCTTCCTGGATACGTCGCAGCAGGTCCTCGCTCCAACGATTCACGTGGGTCTGGCCCATGCGCCAGGTGAGGCCCTTGTTCATGGACGCACCGAACGGAATCTTGTCGATCAGGCCTCCGTACACGCCGGGTACCGACAGGATTCCCGCCGGCCGGCATACGTAGATCATTTCTCGCAGTACGTGGGGGCGGTCGGTCTCCAGCATGACGGCCTGCTTCACGCGGTCGTACATGGCATCCACCGTGGCAGTCGCATGCGATTCCATGCCCACTGCATCGATGCACTTCTCGGGTCCCTTGCCCTGGGTCAATTCCTTCAGGCGCTCGATCACGCTCTCTTTTTCGAAGTTGATCGTGATGGCGCCGCCCGCTTCGGCCATGCTCAGGCGTTCCGGCACCCGGTCGATCACGATCACCTGCTTGGCACCCAGCAGCACGGCGCTGCGGATGGCCATCTGTCCGACCGGGCCGGCACCCCAGATGCAGACGGTGTCGGTCGGCTCGATGTCGCACTGGACGGCCGCCTGCCAGCCAGTGGGGAAGATGTCGCCCAGGAACAGCACCTGCTCGTCAGTCAGCCCGTCGGGAATCTTGATGTGGGTCGAGTCGGCGTAAGGCACTCGCACGTATTCCGCCTGCCCACCGGGGTAGCCGCCCGTGAGATGCGAATAGCCAAACAGGCCAGCGGTCGTGTGGCCGAAGACCTTGTCGGCCATGTCCTTGTTGCGATTGCTGCGCTCGCAGACCGAGAAGTTGCCCCGCTTGCACTGATCGCATTCGCCGCAGGTGATGGTGAAAGGCACGACCACGCGGTCACCCACCTTCAAGGCCTTGTTGGCGCTGCCGACCTCGACGACCTCGCCCATGAATTCGTGGCCCATGATGTCGCCGGACTTCATGGTGGGCATGAAGCCGTCGAACAGGTGCAGGTCCGAGCCGCAGATGGCGCAGGCGCTCATCTTGATGATCGCGTCGCGTGGATGTTCGATCTTGGGGTCGGGCACGTTGTCGCAACGAATGTCGTGCTTGCCGTGCCAGCGTAATGCTCTCATTGAGGTCTCCCGGATTCTGGCTCGCCGAATGGCGGGCGATGCGAGGCCTTGGGCAAACGGCGTGCCATGCAGGGGAGGGAGTGCACGCGGAGTGCGCCAACGGGGGGCAAACGCGCGGATTGCTGTGTTGGTACGCATTCAGGCAAGCGCTAACGCTTGGCTGCCAAGCTGCATTGCTTGAGCAAAAAGGGATAAAGCCTTGAACCCAGGTGTCCCGACACCGGCTTGCGCGAGTGGCAGCGCTTGACGCCGCACCGGCGCGCTATGGGTGGATGACGTAGGCGTCGTGCCCGGGGTGGCTCACGGCGCGCCAGCCTGCCCAAGCACAGGCCGCCGTCCGGATGATCGCGGTCGATAGCCCATGGGTTAAGCTCTCGGGTGCTCGTCCTCTGCCTGCGCCCTGACTGCGGCTGCGCGCCCGAGGACCCTCGAAGGTCTCGAAATACGCAGGAAACGGCTGCCACGATGGCGGCCCACATGATGAAAAACCAACAACCCCAATTACCCGCCGCTGGCCTGTCGCGGCAGCTCAGCGTAGCCCCGATGATGGACTGGACGGACCGGCATTGCCGCTTCTTCCACCGCCTGTTCGCGCCGCGCGCCTTGCTGTACACCGAGATGGTCACCACCGGTGCGCTTCAGCACGGCGAGCATCCTCGCCATCTGGACTTCGACGAAGTTGAACACCCGATTGCCCTGCAACTGGGCGGCAGCGAACCGCAGGCCCTGGTCATGGCGGCCAAGCTGGGTGAGCGCTGGGGCTACGACGAAATCAACCTGAACTGTGGTTGCCCCTCCGAGCGTGTATTGAAAGGCGCATTCGGCGCCTGTCTGATGGCCGAGCCGCAGACGGTGGCCGATGGGGTGAAAGCCATGCGCGACGCGGTGTCGCTGCCAGTGACGGTCAAGCATCGCATCGGCATCGACAAGGTCGTCGAATACAGCTTCGTGCGTGATTTCGTGGGCACCGTGCGCGATGCTGGCTGCACGACCTTCATAGTGCATGCCCGCAATGCCATTTTGAAAGGCCTGTCGCCGCGCGAGAACCGCGAGATTCCGCCGCTGCGCTACGAAGTGGCCACGCAGCTCAAGCGCGACTTCCCCGATTGCGACATCGTGCTCAATGGCGGCCTGGACCAGGTCGGACAGATCGCCGGCATTCTGGGCCTGGACGGCGCGCCGACGCCGCCCGACACCGCCATTCTCGACGGTGTGATGATCGGTCGCGAGGCGTATCACCGGCCGGAAGTGCTGGCAGAACTGTCGCAGCTGTTTTGGCCGGGCGAACCGGTGCTGTCTGACGAACAGATCATCGATGCGATGACCGAGTACGCTGCGCGCCGCGTGGCTGCTGGGGACACCATCCGCTCGATCACCCGGCACATGCTGGGCTTTGGTACCGGCCGTCGCGGTTCGCGTCGCTGGCGCCAGATGATGTCGGACCCGAAGCTGCTGGCGCCCAACGATCCGGGCCTGTTTCACCGAGCCTGGGCATCCATCGAGCAGGACCGGCAAGCCGCCTGAGAAGGGCTGTGTCGCCTGGCGGGATTACGCGCGATCTGCCTCGGATAAGGCAGGTCTTCGCATACCCGGTCGAGTTGCGGCTATAGTCCGTGCCTGTTCCCGCGATTGACACCGATGGCCTCGTGTCAGACTTGGCGGGATTCATGGCATCAATCAGGGTGACGCAAGGCATGGCGCAGATCGTTTGTATCATCGGCAACAAGGGCGGCACCGGCAAGACCACGCTGTCGCACATGATTGCGCACGGCATCGGGCTGCTGGGCAAGCGCTCGGTCTGTGTGCTGACCGACATTTCGCGTGAAAAGCTGTCCAAGGAATCGCGCAGCTATCTGCCTTTCGATGCGCGCAGTCCCGACAATCTGCACAAGGTGATCCGTACGATCACCAACGTGCCGGACTGGTTCGGTGTGATCGACGGCGGTGGCAACCGGCCCGCAACCGACCGCATGCTGGCCGAGCCCGCCGACCTGGTGCTGCTGCCGTTTCGTGATTCGCACGAAGACGTCCGCACGGTGATGAGCGACCTGGAGCGCTTCCCGCGCGCCCGCGCCTTGCCCTCGCAGTGGCCCACCAATTCGTTTGCGCGCGCTGCGGCCGACAAGATGGTCGACAGTCAGATGGCGCATTTCCGCCACCGCATCCTGCCGCCCGTGCCGATGTTCCCCAGCAGCAAGCTGCTGCTGCAATCGGACGTCCCCGAGCGTCTGCCGCCGTCCTTGAACAACGTGTGCCGCCAACTGGCGCGCAACGTTTTTGGTCTATGGGGCATCTCGGAAACGGGTGATCCGGTGCCGGTGGAAGACATCCTGGGTGCACTGGCGAAGGATGTCGCGGACACCTGATCGGCAGATGCCAACAGCCCGCATGCAGGCAGTGCGAAGATAAAAAAAGCGACCCGAAGGTCGCTTTTTTTATGCCTTCCGAACAGGGCGCTCGCAGGAGGCGCCCGCAGATGCCTTACAGCACCTTGCCCGGGTTCATCATGCCGCTCGGGTCCAGCGCGGCCTTGATCTTGCGCATCAGGCCAAGCTCGACCTGGCTCTTGTAGCGCGGCAGCTCGTCGCGCTTCAACTGGCCCACGCCGTGTTCGGCGCTGATCGAGCCGCTGTGCGCGTGCACGCTGTCATGCACCAGCTGGTAGACGTCGTCCTGTTCCTGCAGGAACACTTCAGGGTCCACACCCAAGGGCGGGGCCACGTTGTAATGCAGGTTGCCATCGCCCAGGTGGCCGAAGATCACCTGGCGGATGCCGGGGAAGCGGGCGGCCAGCAAGGCATCGGTGGTCTGCACGAATTCCGGAATGCGCGAAATCGGGATCGACACGTCATGCTTGATGTTCTTGCCTTCCTCAGCCTGGGCCAGCGGAATGCTTTCGCGCAGGTGCCACAGCGCCTTGCTTTGCGCGATGCTTTCGGCAATCACAGCGTCCTTGGCCAGACCGGATTCCAGCGCCGCGCCCAGTACCGTTTCGAAGCGTTCGCGGGCGTGTTCCTGGCTTTCGCTGTCCGACAGTTCCAGCAGCGCAAACCAGGGCGATGCCGGCAGCGGCAGGATTTGCTGCGGGTAGATGCGCGTGACCAGTGCCAGGCTGTCGCCAGACATCAGCTCGAAGCCGGTCAGCGCCGGACCGAAGCCCAGGCGCGCTTGCGACAGCAGCGTCACGCCCTCGGACACCGAGTCCAGCGCAACCAGCGCGGTGCAGCTTGCGGCCGGCTGCGGATACAGGCGCAGCGTGGCCGCGGTGATGATGCCGAGCGTGCCTTCGCTGCCGACATACAGGTCGCGCAGGTCGTAGCCGGTGTTGTCCTTGCGCAGGCCGCGCAGGCCATGCCAGATCTCGCCGTCGGGGGTAACCACTTCCAGGCCCAGCGTGAGTTCGCGCATGTTGCCATAGCGCAGCACCTGGGTGCCGCCCGCATTGGTGGCCAGGTTGCCGCCCACGGTGCAGCTGCCTTCGGCCGCCAGGCTCAGCGGGAACAGGCGCTTGGCGTCGCGGGCTGCTTGCTGCAGGGTTTGCAGAATGCAGCCGGCTTCAACCGTGACGGTGTCGTTGTCGGTATCGAGCGAACGGATCTGCGTCATGCGCTGCAGGGACAGCACCACGGCCGTGCCGGTGTTGTCGGGCGTGCCGCCGCCGACCAAGCCGGTGTTGCCGCCCAGCGGCACCACGGGTGCGCCGTGGCGGGCGCACAGCTTCACGACCTTGGCCACCGCATCGGTGTTGGCCGGGCGCACCACGGCGATGGCGCTGCCGACATAGCGGCCGCGCCAGTCGGTCAGCCACGGCGCGGCGTCGGCGCCGGTCAACACGTGTTCGGGTCCAAGAAGTTGATTGAGTTCGTCCAGCAGTGCCATGAGTGCTTCCGGTTGAGCGTTTAGCGTGTGGAGGCCGCGGCCTTGCGGCGGCGGGCTGCCTGCTTGGCGGGCCGCACATAGAGCACGGCGCACCAGAAGAAAATGGTTGTGAGCGCAACTTCTGCCCACGCCCACGGAGAGAAACCGCCGGGGTCGCTGGTGGCGCGTACCACCCCTTCGGTGAAGTAGATCAGGATCATCATCGCGGCCCACTGCATGGTGTACAGGTTGCTGCGCAGCACGCCGCGCAAGGGCAGCAAGAGCGGCAAGGCCTTGATCACCAGCCACGAGCCGCCCGGGCGCAGCGGAGAGAGTACCGTTTCCCAGAGCACGCACAGGACAATCAGCGCGATCAGCGAGACTGCGGCCCCGCGTTGCAGGCGCACGTCCAGGGTAGCTGGCGCAGCGCGCACGGGGATGACCTGCGGGTCGGCGGCTGCCGGTGCGTTGTGCCTGGGTCCGGGAGGCATCTGTTCCGAATCGGTCACGGGCGAACCCCTTGCAAGGCCTTGGCTGTGCGGGCAAGCCGGGTGCCAAGCGCCTGGGCCAGCAGCTTTTCGTCTGCACTGAGGGCGCGCGACCCGTCGACGCCCACCACGCGCGATGCGCCGTAGGGCGTGCCGCCGGTCTGCGTGGACATCAGCGCAGGTTCGGAATAGGGCAGGCCGACCATCAACATGCCGTGGTGCATCAGCGGCAGCGTCATCGACAGCAGGGTGCTTTCCTGTCCGCCGTGCATGGACCCGGTAGAGGTGAACACCGCTGCGGGTTTGCCGCTCAGCGTGCCGGCCAGCCAGGCGGACGTGGTGCCGTCGATGAAGTGCTTGAGCGGTGCGGCCATGTTGCCGAAGCGGGTGGGCGAGCCCAGCGCCAGCGCATCGCAGTCGGCCAGGTCGGACAATTCGACGTAGGGCGGGCCGTCGTCGGGGATGGCAGGCGCGGTGGCCTCGCAGACGGCCGAGATGGGCGGCACCGTGCGCAAGCGGGCAACGGCGCCCGGGACGCGTTCGACGCCCAGCGCGATCGCATCGGCCAGCTCGCGGGTGGCCCCACCGCGGCTGTAGTAGAGGATAAGAATGTTCATGTCGCTGCTATTATCCCTCGTCATGGCGACCTCTTCACTGAAATCCCCTCAAGAATCAGGGGCTGCCCCGGCGCCGTCCCCTGTTTCCGCGCCCACCAAGGCCACCGCGACCGTCGTGTCCCCCACGATCAAGCCGATGGCGCGTGTGCGCGCGCTGCGCAACACATCGTGGGGCCGCCGTGTGGTGCAGTTGCTGGGCTTCGCCGCCGCGCGTGCGTCGGAAGAGCGCATCGCCCAGGTCGCCGCCAGCCTGACCTTCACCACCGTGCTGTCGCTGGTGCCGCTGTTTGCGGTGGTTCTTGCCTTGTTCACGGCGTTCCCGCTGTTCGAGCAGTTCCGCTCCGCGCTGGAACAGTACCTGGTCACCAGCCTGATGCCGCCGGCAATTGCCGAAAGCATCATGAGCTACCTGAACCAGTTTGCGCAGGCGGCATCGCGCCTGACCGCCATCGGCGGTATTTTCCTGGTCATCACCTCGGTATCGCTGATGCTGACCATCGACAAGGCCTTGAACGAGATCTGGCACGTGCGCAAGGCGCGCCCGCTGTCGCAGCGTATCCTGGTGTACTGGGCGGCGCTCACACTTGGGCCGGTGCTGCTGGGCGCCAGTCTGTGGATTTCCGGATTCCTGGCGCGTGAGTCGCTTGGCCTGGTGGGCGACGTGTCGCCGATGATCGGTGTGCTGCTGTCTTTCCTGCCGCTGGTGCTCACCGGGGTGGGGTTCGCCGCCTTGTTCGTGGTGGTGCCGAATCGGCAGATTCCGTGGCGCGACGCGCTCACCGGCGGGTTCACGGCGGCGGCGGTCCTGGAAGTCATGAAGGCCGGGTTTGCCTACTACGTGACCCGTTTCCCGACCTACACCATGTTGTACGGCGCCTTCGCCACCTTGCCGATCTTCCTGCTGTGGGTCTATCTGTCGTGGCTGGTGACGCTGTTCGGCGCGACGTTGGCCGCCAGCCTGCCGATGATCCGCATCGGCCGCTGGGACCGCTCGCCGCGTGCGGGGTCTGCCTTCATCGACGCCATGCGCGTGTTGAAGGCGCTCAGCACCGAGCGCGGCAGCATTCCGCCCGGTCTGGCCACGACCGTGCTGGGCACGCGGCTGCGGCTCAATCACGACGAACTGGTCACGGTGCTGGACCGGCTGCAAGGCATTGGCTACGTCGCCCGTCTGGGCGAGGGCCACAAGGAACGCTGGGCGCTTGTGTGCGACCCGGAGCAGGCCGCGCTTGGCCCGCTGATCGACGCCTTGCTGATCGACCGCGGGCAGGCGACGGTGCGTGAAGATCCGCAGTTGCTGGCCGCCGCGGCAATGGCCTGGCAAGGCGATGGCACGGTTTGCCTGTCGATGTTGCTGGACAAGGATGTGGACGCCAGCGACGCGGACAAACCCGGCGACTCCGCCGCGAAGGCTGCCGAGGAAGCCGAGGCGGAGGCGGTCAATGCGCCTGGCGCCATGGACACCGGCGTGTCCGGTGCAGCCATCGTCGCAGGCGCGGCGGCCGTCATCCTGCGCGGGTAGTCTCCGCCGCCAAGCAGCGTCACTGCCTGGCGACTGGCTGCATCATGCAGCTGGGCTGCTTACCGCCTGATTCAGGAACTGCGCCAAGGCGCTCAACACGGCGTCTGGCGCTTCGCCCATCATCGAGTGGCCAGCCTCGGGCAAGCTCACGCTGCGTACATCTTTCAATGCTGCCACCAAGGTCTTGGTTGCCTTGGGCGGCGTCATCACGTCGCGTCCGCCCATGATCAACAGGGCAGGGCAGGCGACCCGCTCGGCGCGTGCCAAGCCGTCCTGAAATGCGTTGACCGCGGCGAAGTCCGTGGGCAGCACGTCGGCACCGTGGCGGGCGGCGATGCGCTGCATCAAACGCCGTCCACCCCAGTTCAGATACGCACCCGGGCCGGGCGCCTGCGGTTTCTGCGCCCAGCCGCTGTGCGACCAGGCGGTAATCATGTCGATGGCAGCGGCCGGGTCGTCGCGCGTGGCCGCAAGCAGCGTATCGCTGACCGCCATGGGCACCGCTGCGCCCAGCAGCGCAATCGCCGACACCGGCGCGTTTTCGCGTCCCGCCAGTTCAAGCGCGATCAGCGTGCCCATGCTGTGGCCGACCAGGGCCGCGCGTTCGATGCCCAGCGCGCTCAGCCAGGCAGCCACCCAGTCCGCCATGGCGGCGATACTGGTCAGCGGCGGTCCGTCGCTGTTGCCATGGCCCGGCAAGTCCAGCGCCAGCACCGACCAGCCGTGGTGGGCAAACCAGCGTGTCTGCAAGGCCCACACGCTGTGGTCGTTCTGGCCGCCGTGGATGAACACGGCAACGCGGCGCGTGGCGTCGAAGGGGCGGCCGCCGGTATAAGCGTAGGCGCGGCGCTCGTTCAGGATGATGTCCATGTCAGGCCGCCTTTTGCGCGGCGCGCAGCGCACGCGACAGGTCTTCGATCAGGTCGTCCGCGTCCTCGATCCCGATCGACAGACGGATCGTGCCTTGTGTGATGCCGGCCTTGGCCAGGTCGGCGTCCGGCACGCGGAAGTGCGTGGTCGAGGCCGGATGAATGACCAGCGAACGCGCATCGCCTACGTTGGCCAGGTGCGAGAACCATTTCAGCGCATCAACGAATGCTGCCCCTTGCTTGCGGGTGCCGCGAATGTCGAAGGCGAACACCGCGCCGCAACCGCGCGGCAGCAGTTTTTTCGCCAACTCGTGGTCGGGGTGGTCGGGGCGGCGAGGGTGGCGAACCAGGCTGACCATCGGGTGCTCGGCCAGGAAGTCGACGATCTTGTTGGTGTTCTCCACGTGGCGGGCCATGCGCAGCGACAAGGTTTCCACGCCCTGGATCAGCTGGAAAGCGCTTTGCGGGCTCATGCAGGCGCCGAAATCACGCAGGCCTTCGCGGCGCGCGCGCAGCAGGAAGGCGCCGACCGGCGACTCTTCCGCGAAGTCCATGCCGTGGAAGCCGTCATAGGGCTCGGTCAGGGTCGGGAATTTGCCGCTGGCTTCCCAATCGAAGGTGCCGCCGTCGATCACCACGCCGCCGATCACCGTGCCGTGGCCGCCAATGAACTTGGTGGCCGAGTGGTAGACCAGGTCTGCGCCCAGTTCCAGCGGTTTCATCAGCCAAGGCGTGGTGAAGGTGGCGTCCACCAGCAAGGGCACGCCGTGGCCGTGGGCGATCTCGGACACCTGCGGGATGTCCAGCACATCCAGGCCGGGGTTGCCGAGTGTCTCGCCGAACAGCAGCTTGGTCTCCGGGCGAAGTGCGGCACGCCAGGCGTCCATGTCACGCGGATCGACGAACGTGGTCGAGATGCCGAAGCGCCGCAAGGTGTAGTGCAGCAGGTTCTGCGAGCCGCCATACAGGGCGCGGCTGGCGACGATGTGATCACCCGCGCTGCACAAGGTGGCGACCGCCAGGTGCAGTGCGGCCTGGCCGCTGGCGGTGGCGATGGCACCCACACCCCCTTCGAGTGCCGCAATGCGCTCCTCGAATGCAGCCACTGTCGGGTTGGATATGCGCGAATAGACGTGGCCGGCGCGTTCCATGTTGAACAGGGATGCCGCGTGGTCCGAATCCTTGAAGACGAAAGAACTCGTCAGGTAGATCGGTACTGCCCTGGCGCCGGTGGCTGGATCGGGCGCAGCGCCCGCATGCAGCATCAGCGTGTCGAAACCGGGAAAGGGGGAAACTGGCTTGGAAGAAGCGGGCATGTAGATATGCGCGTGGGTGCGCGCCGTTGGCCGACGAGCCAGGAATCCTAGCATGGGGCCTCCAGGCCACGCCGCGCGGGTCTACAATCTGCCTACAAGCACCCATGTGGCGTGGCAGCCTGCGTTGCAGGCGCCTGCAATGCACCCGCTGTTGGCTGCCACAACCAGGAAATCAATCATGATCAAAGTCAGCGAAATTCTGCGGGTCAAGGGCCATACCCTTTACACCGCCAGTCCCGACCAGTTGGTGTCGGAAGCCGTCGAAACCATGGCCTCGAACGATATCGGTTCGCTGGTCATCATGGAGTTCGGCGACCTGGTTGGCATGTTGACCTTCCGCGAAGTCATTCGTCACCTGCAGCGCAACGACTGTAGCGTCGGCACCTTCACGATCCGCAGCATCATGGACGATGCACCGGTCACGATCTCGCCCAATACCGAGGTCAACGAAGTGCGCCGCCTGATGCTCGACCGCCACGCCCGCTACATGCCCGTGATGGACGGCAAGATGTTGATGGGCGTGATTTCCTTCTACGACGTTGCCCGCGCCGTGCTCGAGGCCCAGGGTTTCGAGAACCGCATGCTCAAGGCCTACATCCGCGACTGGCCGGGCGAAGAGCGCGACAACCCCTGAGCCTGGGTTCGCCTCAGCTCGCACCCGGTTTTGGTTCCATTCCTGATCCGGCTGGCATGGTGGCGACTTCGTCCGGGGTGGCTTGCCTTCAGCAGTTGGCAATGCCGCGCGAATCTTCACAGAGTCGCCACCTTTCTCCACGAAGTCGCCATGTTTCACCTGCATACCCGCATGTAATCTGAGCTCGGCGGTTGGCGCTGCATGCACGCGGCGAGACGGCGCCGTGACGGAGTTCGGCATGAGCGACAGGCGGGTAGGCAAGACAGAAAGCAAGGGCGTCCCCTGCGGGTCTGCGGTACATGACTTCCTGGTGCGTTCGCCATCCGGCGGGTCGTCCTGGTCACCACGTGCCACGATGCGCGTGTTCGGGATGCTCCTGGCCTTGGGGGCAGCATTTTCGTCGGTGCATGACTCGGTGCACGCGCAAGCGCGCATCGACGGTCCAGCGCCGAATGCGGCGCCCGAATCTCGACCAGACTTCGCTCGCCGCCCGCCGCCACCGGCACGCTATTACACGCCCCCTGTCTATGAAGCGAGCAGTGTCACGGCCGAGGCGCCGGTATCTGGCCCTGCCGCGGTCTATTACGTCTACGTTGATGGCCGTCCCTCCCTGGTGCCCTATCCGCGTGTCCGGTATTACCGCAATCAGCCGATCCTGCGGCCGTATGGCGGGTGGTACAGCGGCTACGGCAACTACCTGACGGACGAAGAGGCATCGCGCTGGATCGGTTTCTCGTCGATCACGCTCCCCATCCTGTCGAAGCTCGACGACACGCAGCAACGGGCGTTGGAAGACGCACAGATCAAGGCCAGCGAAGCGCCGGTGGGCGAGCGGGTGGACTGGCGTGAACGTGATGCCATCGGCACGGCGCAGACCGTGCGAGAGTTCAAGGGTGGAGAAGGCAACTACTGCCGCGAGTTCGAGCAGACCGTGACCGTCGACAGCCGCACCGAGCGCGCGCAAGGCGCTGCCTGCCAGGACAAGGAGGGCGTATGGCAGGTGCTGACGCCCAAGCAATGAGTGTTTGGCCTTCATGGCTCGATGCGTGGTTTCATGCGTCGTAGCAATTCGCCGGGAATCTTCACCGATTCACCATCCTTGGCGTGGGGTCTGGCAGGGTAAGCTTGATCTCATCGGACATGCTGACGGAATGACTGCCAGCATGGTCCAACAAGGAGAGCCCATCATGGGTCATCGACAACGCGGTCAATATCTGCGCACGGCCTTGATGGCCGTATGCGCGCTTGCAAGTATCAGTGCTGCGCCTTCATGGGCACAGTCTGCGGGTGGCGGTGACGCCGGCAACACAGTCGGCATTCCCGGCACGGCGGGTCGCCAGATGCAGCCGCGCCCCGAGCGCCCACAAGGCGAGCAACGTATTCGCAATCGCTCGGGCGGGACGGGTGATGCCGGCAATACGGTTGGTGTGCCGGGCACGGCGGGACGTCCGCCGCAGCAGCAACCGCGCCCGCAATTCGATGGGCCGCGTGGTGGAGGCGGTCGGCCCGACGGTGGTCGTCCCGATCGCGGGTTCAATCGTCCACCGGATCGCGGATTCGACCGCAACCCGGGTCGTGGTCCCGACCGCGACGGCCCCCGTGGCTGGAATGGTCCCGGCCGGGATTTTTCTCCGGGGCGTAATTTCGCCGGCCCCGATCGCCGGCCTGATTTTCGCCCCGACCCTCGTCCTGATTACCGCCCTGGCTACCGCCCAGACTATCGACCGGACTACCGGCCGCCCCCGCGCTTCCAGGGTGGCCCGGGGTATTACAACGCTCCGCCCCCGGTCTATGGTTATCGGGCCCCGCCGCGACGGAACAACTACTACGTCTACGTCGACCGTCGGCCTTTCCTGGTGCCAGAGCCACGCGTTCGCTACTACCGTGACTACCCGGTGGTGCGTCCGTATGGCGCCTGGTATCAAGGCTATGGCCGCTACCGCACCGATGAAGATGCGTTTCGCTGGCTTGGCCTGACGGCCATCACGCTCGGTGTACTGAACCAGCTCGACGAAGGCCAGCAGCGGACGCTGGAAGACGCGCAGATTCAGGCGACCGACGTGCCTGTCGGTACGCGGCTCGATTGGAGCGACCGTGGCGCACGTGGCAGCGTGCAGGTACTGAGCGACGGACGCGACGCGGCAGGCCGCTATTGCCGCGAGTTCGAGCAGACCGTCACGGTCGATGGACGCACCGAGCGCGCGAGCGGCACGGCGTGTCAGGACGAAGGCGGGATCTGGGAAGTTGTCGCGCCTTCCTGAGTGTTTGCACGCGTCAGAAGTGGGGTGTCGGGGTCGTGTCCGACACCCTATTTTTTTCGCCTTCGCCAGTCGGCAGCGATCTCCACAAAGTCGCCACGATTCTTCACGGATTCCCCATGCTTGGCACAGACCGGGCAGATACGCTTGGTGACATCGGAGGCGCTGGCGGATTGGCCGCTACGCTGATCCGGCAAGGGGGAGCCCGTCATGAGTCATCGACCAGGCGGATACTTGCGCAGCGCTGTATTGGCCGCGTGCACATTGGCAGGTTTCGGCGCAGCGCCTTCGTGGGCGTGCACAGACGGAGGAGGGGACGCCGGCACGACCTGTGGCGTCGCAGGCTCGGCGGCGAAAGCGCCGCCGCGACCAGTCATCGCGGCACCACCACCGCCACCACCGCCGCCTCCACGTGCGCCCGCACCGCCTCCGCCGCCGCGCGTGGTCTTGCCGCCGCCGCCCCCTCCGCCTCCTCCGCCGCCGCCGCCGCCACCCCCGCGCCCGCCTGCGCCGGTGCGCGTCGAGTCGCCCTCGAGTGGTTCGGGCGACGCTGGCACTACCTTCGGCATCCCGGGTTCCGCAGGGCGTGCGTCGCCGCCGCCTTCCTATTCGCCGCCCGCATATTCGCCACCTGCTTACACGCCGCCCGCCTATTCACCTCCGCCTCCGCCGCCGTCCTATCGACGCGAGCGGCAGGAGCGACTGGAGCGGCAAGAGCGATACGAGCGACGAGAGCGCTGGAACCGCTATCGCGACAACTACCAGCCGCGCGAGACGATCTACGTGCAGTCGCCACCGGTCCAGTACGTGTCGCCGCCGGCCTACACCGAAACCATCGTGGAGCAGCCGCGGCCCATCGAGCCATCCTACGAAAGACCTGCACAAGATTCCTACCGGCCCGCGCAGTCGGACACTTACTCGACCAGCGGCCGATCGGGCGATGCAAGCCGGCGGGGCGTGACCTATTACGTGATGGTGGACGGCGCGCCGTATCCGGTGCCACGCGACCGCATGCGGCAGTGGGACGAAGTCCCCGTGTTGCGGCCGTTCGGCCCCTTGTACGAAGGGTATGGGAGCGTTTTCGACGATGCGCAGGCAGAGCGCTGGTTACGCCTGACGGCCATCACGATGCGAATCTTCAACGATCTGAACGAAGACCGGATGCGCAAGCATGAGCAGGCGCAGATCGACGCCACCACGGCGCCCGTCGGCTTGGCGGTCACGTGGAAGCAGGGAGACGCCTCGGGCAGCGTGCGGGCCAAGAAGGACTTCGAGGGGCCCGGCGGCAACCGCTGCCGTGAGTTCGAGCACGTGGTCAGCGTCGGCAAGAAGACTGGTCGAACCACGGCAATGGCGTGCACCGGTTCAGACGGAAGCTGGTGGCCGTTGCGCCCGACTTGAGCTCGCCGCGCCGCGTGTCCGGCAGGGCTTCGCGCCCGACGCTGACACGCGGCGTCCGTTGATTGCAACGGAGTTGCTTCAGCAATGCGATAATCCCGGCTGGTTTATCGCATTGCCCGGAACGCCGGGCCTATCTCCCATGGCTGGCAGCACCTTAGGCGAATTGTTTCGCGTCACGAATTTCGGCGAATCCCATGGCCCGGCCATTGGTTGCGTGGTCGACGGCTGCCCGCCGGGCATGGCGCTCTGCGAGGCAGACATCCAGTTCGAACTGGATCGTCGTCGCCCCGGCACCTCGCGCCACGTCACCCAGCGGCAGGAACCCGACCAGGTCGAAATCCTGTCTGGCGTCTATCAGGGCGTGACCACCGGCACGCCGATCGCATTGCTGATCCGCAACCAGGACGCACGCAGCAAGGACTACGGCAACATCGCCGAGACCTTCCGTCCCGGCCATGCCGACTACACCTACTGGCACAAGTACGGCGTGCGCGACCCGCGCGGCGGTGGCCGGTCTTCGGCCCGATTGACCGCGCCTACCGTCGCTGCTGGCGCCATCGCCCGCAAGTGGTTGAAGGAGCATTACGGCGTGCAGGTGCGCGGCTACATGAGCGCGCTCGGCCCTATCAATATTCCGTTCGCCAGCTGGGATGCCGTCCCGGAAAACCCCTTCTACGCGCCCAACGCCGAGATCGTTCCGCAGCTCGAAGCCTATATGGATGAACTGCGCCGTGATGGCGACTCCATTGGCGCGCGTATCGAAGTCGTGGCCGACAACGTTCCCGTCGGCCTGGGCGAACCGATTTACGACCGACTCGATGCCGACATCGCCTATGCAATGATGGGCTTGAACGCCGTCAAGGGCGTCGAGATCGGTGCAGGTTTTGCCAGCGTGGCGCAGCGCGGCAGCGAACACGGCGACGAGCTCGACCCGGCTGGTTTTGCCAGCAATCACTCGGGCGGCGTGCTGGGTGGCATTTCCACCGGCCAGCCGATCACCGTGTCGATTGCGATCAAGCCGACGTCCAGCATTCGCACCGGCCGCCAGTCGATCGACAAGGCCGGCCAGCCGGTCGAGGTCTCGACACTCGGCCGGCACGATCCCTGCGTTGGCATCCGCGCCACGCCAATCGCCGAAAGCCTGTTGGCTCTGGTATTGATCGACCATGTGTTGCGGCATCGTGCGCTGTGCGCCGATGTTCGCGTCTCCACACCCGTGATTCCTGGCCAGGCGCCAGGATCGCCCACCCTTTGAGGAGTTCACGTTGAAGCATGTCGCAGTCCGTTTGACCGGCCGCCATCTGGCCGTCGCCACCCTGTTCGCCAGCCTTGCGCTGACGGGTTGCCAGACCGTCAACACCACGCAGTCCGGAACCGTCGGTATCGACCGTTCGCAGCGCGTGTTTTCGATGGTATCGGCCGAGCAGCTCGATAGCGAAGCCGCCACCCTGTACCAACAGACCCTGGCCGAGGCGAAGACCAAGTCGGCGCTGAACCCGAACGCGGCAGAAACTGCACGCGTGCGCAATATTGCGCAGCGTCTGATCGCGCAGACCGGCACCTTCCGCCAGGACGCCCTGGCCTGGAACTGGGAAGTCAACGTGATCGGCAGCGACGAAGTCAACGCCTGGTGCATGCCCGGCGGCAAGATCGCCGTTTACACCGGTTTCATGCAAAAGGTTCAGCCGACCGACGACGAACTGGCAGCAGTGATCGGCCACGAAATCGCCCACGCGCTGCGCGAGCACTCGCGTGAACGCGTGTCGCAGCAGATGGTGACCGGCTTCGGCCTGAACGTGTTGAACGCCGTGACCGGCAGCCAGGTCGGCACCGATATGGCCTCCAAGCTGGCCGACGTCACCTTCAACCTGCCTAACAGCCGCACCCACGAAACCGAAGCCGATCGCATCGGTGTCGAACTGGCTGCCCGTGCCGGCTTCGATCCGCGCGCTGCGGTCACCTTGTGGACCAAGATGGACAAGCTCGGCGGCGCAAGCCAGCCCCAGTTCCTGTCCACCCATCCGTCGGCAGCCAGCCGTATCGCCGACCTGCAGCAAGCATCCGCACGGGTGCTGCCGCTTTATAAGCCGCAATGACCCAGCTTTCGACCCAGACGCCAGTGACTGGGACGCCCCAGTCGCTTGAGCCTGCCAGCGCGCATGGGCACGATCATTCACATGATCACGCCCATGACCATGGGCATGCCGGACACGCCGCGCATGCATCCCACAGCCATGCTTCGTCGCCTGCCGCTGCACCGGCGGCGCACATGGCCTGGAGCGTGCTTTCCCTGTCGGTGTTCCAGCGCCTGCTGCTGGTGGCACCGATGCTGGTCTGCCTCTGGCTGGCTGTCGTCTGGGCGATTGCGGGCTGAACCATGCCGATTCGTCTTGAAAATCTCACGGTCGCCTATCGGCGGCACCCGGTTGTGCACCACGTCAGCGGCAGCTTCGTCCCAGGCGAGCTGACCGCCATCGTGGGGCCGAACGGCGCCGGCAAAAGTTCTTTGCTGAAGTCATTGGTCGGCTTGTTGCCGCCGTCCGACGGCCGCATCGATCTGACCGGCCTGCGGCCACGCGACATCGGTTATCTGCCCCAGCAGTCCTCGCTGGACCGCAGCTTCCCGCTGACGGTAGGGGATGTGGTCACGCTCGGTCATTGGCATTCGTCAGGCTGGTTCCGCGGCATTTCGCGCGGAGCTCGCCTGGCTGCCGAGCGGAAGCTCGACGTCGTCGGCCTGGCTGGATTTGCGCCGCGCAATGTCGACGAGTTGTCGATGGGGCAGTTCCAGCGCGTGCTGTTTGCGCGCCTGCTGGTGCAGGACGCGCGTGTCATTCTGCTGGACGAGCCCTTCACCTCGCTCGATGCCAAGACCACGGAAGACCTGCTCGCCGTGGTGCAGCACTGGCGTCGCGAACAACGCACGGTGATTGCCGTGCTGCACGACATGGACCAGGTCCGCCGGCACTTTCCGCAGACCTTGTTGATGGCGCGCGAATGCGTGGCATGGGGCGATACCGCTGCGGTGCTGACGCCCGCCAATCTGCTGCGCGCCAACGCCATGACTCCCACGTGGACCGGCCATGCGCCGATCTGCGATATCGATGGCCCCGATGCGGTGGCCACCGTTTCTTCCTCTGTTGCCGGTCGTCCATGACGCTCTATGCGCTGCTTTGGCAGCCTTTCATTGAATTTTCCTTCATGCGCTATGCGCTGGTGGGCTGCCTGGCGCTGGCCTTCGGCTGCGCACCGGTCGGCGTGTTCCTGGTGCTGCGCCGCATGAGCCTGGTGGGCGATGCGCTCAGCCACGCCGTGCTGCCGGGCGCTGCCATCGGCTTTCTGCTCTTCGGTCTGTCGCTGACCGCCATGAGCATCGGCGGCCTGATCGCCGGCCTGGTGGTGATGCTGGGCGCGGGTCTGATCACGCGCGGCACGCAGATGCGCGAGGACGCAAGTTTTGCCGCGTTCTATCTGATCTCCTTGGCCGTTGGCGTATTGCTGGTGTCCAAGTGGGGCAGCAATGTCGACCTGATGCACATCCTGTTCGGCACGGTGCTGGCGGTGGACGACCTGGCCTTGATGTTCCTGGCCAGCGTTGCCAGCATCACGCTGCTTGCACTGGCCGTGCTGTATCGCCCCTTGGTGGTCGAGAGTTTCGACACCGATTTCCTGCGCGCGATGGGCGGGGGCGGGGCGTTTGCACACCTGGTGTTTCTGATTCTGGTGGTGCTGAACCTGGTGGCCGGCTTCCAGGCCTTGGGTACCTTGATGGCAGTGGGCTTGATGATGCTGCCCGCCGCTACCGCACGCCTGTGGGCGCGCCGCCTGCCTGGGCTGCTTGGCGTGGCGATGCTCATCGCCTTGTTTTCGGCCTATGGCGGTCTGCTGCTGTCCTATCACTTCAACCTGCCGTCGGGTCCGTCCATCGTGCTGACCGCAGGCATGCAATACGCCGTGTCGCTGTTCTTCGGTTCACATGGCGGCATGGTGTGGCGGTGGATGCACCTGCGCCATTTGCGTGCCTGAGACGGGTTGCGGCGGCAGTTTCAGCCGTGTCTGGTGCCGCATCGTGGTCCGGGCACGGTTGCCATGTAACGCTATGGCATAATCAAGAGCTCCATTCACGGGTGCGGTCACCCGGCGGAGCCCGGCGCCAAGCTTGAGCGTGTCACGCGCATCAAGTGCTACAAGCGTGCAGGTGTTGCAGGGGAACTCTCTCAAAAGGAGACGCCCCAGCCAAATGGTCTGCCAACACGGCTGACTGACAAGACGGCCAACATCCTGGCACAGACGCTGCAGCGCACCCGTTGGGTCTGCCCTGACCACGCCCTCAAAAGCTCAAGCTGGAATCATGGCACAGACCCTTTACGACAAGCTCTGGGACGCCCACGTCGTCCACCAAGAGCCCGACGGTACCTGTTTGCTTTACATCGACCGTCACCTGCTGCATGAAGTCACCAGCCCGCAGGCGTTCGAAGGCCTGAAGATCGCCGGCCGCGCGCCCTGGCGGATCAGTGCCAATCTGGCCGTGGCCGACCACAACGTGCCGACCACCAAGCGCGCAGAGGGCATCGAAGACCCGATCTCGCGCCTGCAGGTCGATACGCTCGACGCCAATTGCAGCAGCTACGGCATCAACGAATTCCGCATGAACGATCACCGCCAGGGGATCGTGCACGTCATCGGCCCCGAGCAAGGCGCGACGCTTCCCGGCATGACCGTGGTCTGTGGCGACTCGCACACCAGCACGCACGGCGCGTTCGGCGCATTGGCCTTCGGTATCGGTACCTCGGAAGTCGAGCACACGCTGGCCACCCAGACGCTGCTGACCAAGAAGTCCAAGAACATGCTGGTGAAGGTCGAGGGCGATCTGCCCGCCGGCGTCACCGCCAAGGACCTGGTCCTGCACGTGATCGGCGTGATCGGTACCGCGGGCGGAAATGGCAGCGCCATCGAATTTGCGGGCAGCGCCGTGCGCAGCCTGTCGGTCGAAGGCCGCATGACGGTGTCCAACATGGCGATCGAGGCCGGTGCCCGTTCCGGCATCATCGCGGTCGACGACAAGACCATCGACTACTTCCGTGGTCGTCCGTTTGCGCCCACCGGCGTGCTGTGGGATCAGGCCGTCGCCTACTGGCGCACGCTGACCACTGACCCGGGCGCGCATTTCGATCGCGTGGTGGAAATCAATGCCCGCGACATCAGCCCGCAGGTCAGCTGGGGCACCTCGCCCGAAATGGTCTTGCCGGTCACCGGTCGTGTGCCGGACCCGGAACGTGAAAAAGACGAAGTGCGCCGCTCCGGCATGGAACGCGCGCTGGAATACATGGGTCTCGAACCCAACATGGCGATCACCGACATCCGCATCGACAAGGTGTTCATCGGTTCGTGCACCAACTCGCGCATCGAAGACTTGCGTGCGGCCGCGGCCGTGGTGCGTGGCAAGCGCGTGGCGTCCAACGTGCGTCTGGCCATGGTCGTGCCGGGCTCGGGCCTGGTGAAGGCGCAGGCCGAACGCGAAGGCCTGGACAAGATCTTCCTGGCTTCGGGCTTCGAGTGGCGCGATCCGGGCTGTTCGATGTGCCTGGCCATGAACGCCGACCGGCTCGAGCCGGGCGAGCGCTGCGCGTCCACGTCCAATCGCAACTTCGAAGGTCGGCAAGGGCAGGGCGGTCGTACGCACCTGGTCAGCCCCGCCATGGCCGCTGCTGCTGCCGTCGCCGGGCACTTCGTCGACGTGCGCAACTTCCGCTGATCCCCAGGAGCCATCATGCAGTCATTCACCGTCCATGACGGGCTGGTCGCCCCGCTCGATCGCGAAAACGTCGACACCGACCTGATCATCCCCAAGCAATTTCTGAAGTCGATCAAGCGCACGGGCTTCGGTCCGAACCTGTTCGACGAGTTGCGCTACAAAGACCATGGCGAGCCCGGCATGGACAACAGCCGCCGTCCGCTGAACCCGGACTTCGTGCTGAACCAGCCGCGTTACCAAGGCGCATCGGTCCTGTTGGCGCGCAAGAATTTCGGCTGCGGATCTAGCCGCGAACACGCACCGTGGGCCTTGGACCAATACGGTTTCCGTGCCGTGATCGCGCCGTCCTTTGCCGACATTTTCTTCAATAACTGCTACAAGAACGGCTTGCTGCCGATCGTGTTGTCGGAACTGGAAATCTCGCGCCTGTTCGATGAAGTGCGTGCCTTCGTCGGCTACCGCCTGCGCATCGACCTGGAACGCCAGGTCGTGATCCCCGCAGACGGCCGCGAACTTTCCTTCGACATCTCGGGTCACCGCAAGTACTGCATGATCAATGGTTTCGACGAAATTGGGCTCACGCTGCGCAATTCGGACAAGATCCGCAACTTCGAAGCCGAGCGCCTGGCGCGTCATGCCTGGCTCGATGCACGGCCCATCCTGTAAAGTCTTTCTTCTTTTCTACGCTATCCAATGACCCAAAAGATCGCAGTACTTCCCGGCGACGGCATCGGCCCCGAGATCATCGAACAGGCCGTCCGTGTGCTGACCGCGCTTGGTGAATCTTTCGAGATCAACCAGGCGCCGGTTGGCGGCGCGGCTTATGAAGCCGCCGGCCATCCGCTGCCGCCCGAGACGCTGGCGCTTGCGCAAGCGTCCGACGCGGTGCTGTTCGGCGCCGTCGGCGACTGGAAGTACGACTCGCTCGAGCGCCGCCTGCGGCCCGAGCAGGCGATCCTGGGTCTGCGCCAGTCGCTGAAGCTGTTCGCCAACCTGCGTCCCGCGATCCTGTATCCGGAACTGGCGAACGCGTCGTCGCTCAAGCCCGAGATCGTGTCGGGCCTGGACATCATGATCATCCGCGAGCTGACCGGCGACATCTACTTCGGCCAGCCGCGTGGCGTGCGTACCGCGCCCGACGGCCCGTTCGCCGGCGAGCGCGAAGGTTTCGACACCATGCGTTATGCCGAGCCCGAAATCCGCCGCATCGCTCGCGTGGGCTTCGAGACCGCCCGCAAGCGCAACCGCAAGCTGTGCAGCGTGGACAAGGCCAACGTGCTGGAAACCTTCCAGTTCTGGAAGGACATCGTCACGGAAGTGGGCAAGGAATATCCGGACGTCGAACTCACGCACATGTACGTCGACAACGCGGCCATGCAGCTGGCGCGTGCGCCCAAGCAATTCGACGTTATCGTCACCGGCAACATGTTCGGCGACATCCTGTCCGACCTGGCTGCGATGCTGACCGGTTCGATCGGCATGCTGCCGTCGGCTGCGCTGAACGACGGTGGCCAGGGCCTGTACGAGCCCAGCCACGGCTCGGCACCCGACATCGCCGGCAAGGATATTGCCAACCCGCTGGCGACCATTCTGTCGGCTGCGATGATGCTGCGTTACTCGCTGAACAAACCGGCGCAAGCCGAGCGTATTGAAGCCGCTGTGAAAAAGGTGCTGGCGCAAGGTCTGCGCACGGCCGACATTTTCGAGACCGGCACCACTAAGATCGGTACCGCCGCCATGGGCGACGCGGTGCTGAAAGCCCTGTAAGTCAGTTCGGCGTGTCGCGCTCTCCCGGTGCGATTCGCGCCGGGAAAATCCGCGATAAAAAGGAATGGAAATGAAAGCTGTCGGTCTGGTTGGCTGGCGTGGCATGGTCGGTTCGGTCCTCATGCAACGCATGCGCGATGAAGGTGACTTCGCGTTGATCGAGCCCGTGTTCTTCTCCACCAGCAACGCGGGTGGCGCTGCGCCCTCGTGGGCGTCTGGTGCCGGCCCGCTGCAAAGCGCGTACGACATCGACGCACTGCGCAAACTGCCGATCATCATCACCGCACAGGGCGGCGACTACACCAACGAGGTGTATCCGAAGCTGCGCGGCGCCGGCTGGACCGGCATCTGGATCGATGCAGCAAGCTCGCTGCGCATGAAAGACGATGCCGTGATCGTGCTCGACCCGGTCAACCGCGCCGTGATCGATGCGGCCCTTGCCAAGGGCGGCCGCGATTTCATCGGTGGCAACTGCACCGTCAGCTGCATGCTGATGGGCCTGGGCGGCCTGTTCCAGCACGACCTGGTCGAGTGGATGACCACCCAGACCTACCAGGCAGCATCCGGCGGCGGCGCCCAGCACATGCGCGAACTGCTGACGCAGTTCGGCCACCTGAATGCCGAAGTGAAGGACCTGCTCGACAACCCGGCATCGGCCATTCTGGACATCGACCGCCAGATCCTCGCCAAGCAGCAAAGCGGAACGCTGCCGACCGAGCATTTCGGCGTGCCGCTGGCCGGCAACCTGATTCCCTGGATCGACAAGGATCTGGGCGACGGCATGTCCAAGGAAGAGTGGAAAGGCCAGGCCGAAACCAACAAGATCCTGGGTCGTGGCGAGGGCGCATCGCCCATCATCCCGATCGATGGTTTGTGCGTGCGTATCGGCGCCATGCGCTGCCACAGCCAGGCACTGACCATCAAGCTGAAGAAGGACGTGCCGCTCGACGAGATCGAAGGCATGCTGCGCGACAACAACCCGTGGGCCAAGGTCGTGCCGAACACGCGTGAAGCCTCGGTGCGTGACCTGACCCCGGTGGCCACCACCGGCACGCTGACGATCCCGGTGGGCCGTCTGCGCAAGTTGTCGGTGGGACCGGACTACCTCAGCGCGTTCACCGTCGGTGATCAGCTGCTGTGGGGCGCTGCCGAACCGTTGCGCCGCATGCTGCGCATCGTGCTCGGCGAGCTGTAAGTTCTGGCTGCAGCCAAGGTGTGATGAAAACCGACCCTTGTGGTCGGTTTTTTTTATGCGCGTTCTTTTACTGTCGCGTCGAACGCTGCCTGTTGCACGACGCCAGGTGTTCGCGGTGTGTTCATTGAAAAAGGAAGGTCTGCCATGCCCTCGGTTTCGCTTGTTGCTGCGCCGAATCACCCAGACGCTCGCTTCCAGGTGGTAGTGGTCATCGATCCCGCCGTATCGGTCGAGGAACGCGCGCTTGCCTACCTGGGATCCTCGGCCCATGAAGGCGACGCCGCCTGGTACGTGCTGCAGACCGATGCCTGGGTCGAGCGCCGCCTCGACGGCGATTGTCTGACCCTGGATGTTCTTGCCTACGCACCTTGCCTGGATGGATTCGAGGGGCAGATGGACCCTGTCGTGTCGCGATCTTCCATTGATCCGGACGCCATCAGGCTGCTGCGTGTCGTCGGACAGGTAGACCCCGACGCGTATTCCCAAGCGGCGCCGGAGACCTTGGTGATGATGGGTACCTCCGCCGCCGAGGCGCTTGCTGCACTGGCGAACGGTGACGATGAGCCCTTGGTGTTTGCGCCGCCACCGCAAGCGCAATAGCCCCACCGCTGGCCGCAGATATTTTTGCTGCGGTCGCTGCGCGTTGCTCTATGCTTGCTCGGCACATTCGCTGCTTGCTGGACTGATAAGCGCTGTCGACTTGGGGTGTCCAATGCCGGCTGCCAAGTCAGTCGATGCATGGCTCACGGTATTCCTGGAAGGAACACGCATGGCCCGCCTCACTGCCAAAGATTTCGACCCCGCGATCCTCGAGCTCTACGACTACTACGTGCACGGGAAAATCAGTCGACGCGATTTTCTCGATCGTGCCGGCAAGCTTGCGCTCGGTGGCCTGACCGCCAGCGCCGTGCTGGCATCGCTGATGCCTGACTACGCGATGGCGCAGCAGATATCCTTCACCGACCCCGACATCACCGCCAGCTACATCACCTATCCGTCGCCCAAAGGGCATGGCACGGTGCGTGGCTACCTGGTCCGTCCGGCCAAGGCCACCGGCCCCTTGCCGGGCGTGGTGGTGGTCCATGAAAACCGGGGCTTGAACCCCTACATCGAAGACGTCGCACGACGCGTGGCCAAAGCGGGTTTTATTGCGCTCGCGCCCGATGGCCTGAGCTCCGTGGGCGGTTATCCGGGAAACGACGAGAAGGGCCGGGAACTGCAGGCCAAGGTCGATCCCGAAAAGCTGATGAACGATTTCTTTGCGGCCATCGAATACCTGCTGTTGCCCGCGCAGACCAATGGCAAGGTCGGCATCACCGGCTTTTGCTATGGCGGTGGCGTGTCCAACGCAGCAGCGGTGGCCTACCCGGAATTGGCGGCTGCCGTGCCGTTCTACGGACGCCAGCCGAAGGCGGAAGACGTGCCGCGCATCAAGGCGCCGCTACTGATTCACTACGGTGAGCTGGACGAGGGCATCAACAAGGGTTGGCCGGCCTATGAGGCGGCACTGAAGGCCGCTGGCAAGACCTACGAGGCCTACATCTACCCCGGGGTCAACCACGGCTTCCACAACGACTCCACGCCCCGCTACGACGAGGCGGCGGCCAAGCTTGCCTGGGATCGAACCATCGCCTGGTTCAAGAAGTACCTGGCCTAGACTGCAAAGGCAGGTCGGACCTTAAAAAGGGCTGCCGGTGAGAACCGGCAGCCCTTTTGTCGTGAACAGAAAATTGCATTCGATATTCAGGCCGAGAAAATGTCGCCGGACATAATGTTCACCCGGATATTTTCACGCTGTCTCACCCATAGATTTTCTTGACGTAAGCCAGATGCACATCCGACGCTGCCCGCGCGGCCGTTGGATCTCGCCGCAATATCGCCACGAACAAGGCCTCGTGCTGGTGCTGCAATTCCCGCTCGGCCTCGGTGTCGTAATTCATGTTCCGGTGCGTGATCTGCATCGATTCGAGAATCAGGTTGTGCATGCCGTGCATCACGTGGATCAAGGCCACGTTATGGGTGGCCTCGGCAATCGCAAAATGAAAATCCAGATCAAAATGCACCAATTCGGGGCCCAGCGATTGCGTGGTCGCGCGCTGCAGCGCATCGAAGGCCAATCGGATTCGCGCATGGTCGGCAGGTGTCGCGCGTTCTGCCGCATACACGGTGGCCACGGTCTCCAGGGCCAGCCGCACTTCCAGAATATCCATGCCCCGATCGGGATCGGCGGCCAGCAGGCCGGCCAACGGTGAGGCCACTGCCGATGCGCTGAGGTCGCACACCCGAATGCCATCGCGTCCGCCCATGCGCAGATAGCCCTCGGACGCCATGCGGCCCAGCGCTTCGCGCAATGAAGTGCGCGATACCTGAAGCTGTGCAGCCAGCGTGCGCTCGGTCGGCAGCTTGTCGCCCGGCCCCAGTTCGCCGCTGGCAATTCGCTGCTTGATTCGCTGCACGATCAAGTCGGGCAGGCGCTGCGGCGAAAACGGAGGCAGGGGCGCAAAAGGCTGTGTGGCGGGTGCGGAAAGTCGGGTAAACGACATGATGAATATGCGAATGTCGCGCAAAGGGATCGTTGTCGAGGGTAACTCCCATTATCGGCTCCCCGATAAGCCGTTGACGCTGATCCGGCCGACCCCTATATTTTTTTCGTCTGGACCAATCATATCAATCGACGGTGTTTCAGCACCGCGCTCCGTGATTTTCCGTGACCGTTGCGATCCGTTCTAACGTTATCGCGCGCGCCGCTCGTCCACGCAATTCGAACTACAAACACCCAAGCGGAGACACGCAATGCAAATTCGACTGAAAACCCTTGCGGGCGCAATTGCGCTCACCCTGGCCGGCGCAGGCGCA
>Ga0308163_10000237_pt1 | contig 139212 bp, 138 predicted proteins | sample PhyTR1_FD_201037 | JGI IMG/M metagenome (GOLD analysis project Ga0308163, IMG submission 201037) | Phyllosphere microbial communities from UC Gill Tract Community Farm, Albany, California, United States - DLSLT.R1 | ecosystem: Host-associated > Plants > Phyllosphere > Unclassified | place...
CGAGTTCTTCGTTCATGTGCGCAAGCCGCATGAGCCGACCATCGCTGAATCGGCCCGCTGGTCGGTCTTCTACATCAGCCTCGCCCTGCTCTTCGGAGTCGGCATCGGCATGGTCTCCGGCTGGAATTTCGGTGGGGAGTATTTCGCCGGCTACCTCACCGAGAAGGCTCTATCGATCGACAACCTCTTCGTCTTCCTCATCGTCATGTCCGGGTTCGCCGTACCGAAGGCCTACCAGCAGAAGGTCCTGATGATCGGCATCATCATCGCGCTGATCATGCGCGGAGCCTTCATCGCCGTGGGTGCGACGCTGATCGACAACTTCTCGTGGATCTTCTACATCTTCGGTGCGCTGCTGCTGGTGCTGGCCTACCGCCAGGCGTTCAGCAACCACGAGTCAGACCCGGCCAACGGCAAGATCGTGAAGTTCGCGCGCAGGGTGCTGCCGATCACGAACGACTACCACGAAGACAAGATCGCTGTGAAGATCGACGGCAAGCGCTTCTTCACCCCGATGCTTCTCACCATCGTGGCGATCGGCTTCATCGACCTGGTGTTCGCGGTCGACTCGATTCCTGCCATCTACGGTCTCACCAACGAGGCCTACATCGTCTTCACCGCCAACGCGTTCGCGCTCATGGGCCTGCGCCAGCTGTACTTCCTCATCGGCGGACTGCTCGAGCGCCTGGTCTACCTCGCCCAGGGCCTCGCCGTCATCCTCGCCTTCATCGGCGTGAAGCTCGTGTTCCACGCACTGCACGTCAACGAACTGCCGTTCGTGAACGGCGGAGAGCCCCTGCTGTGGGTTCCCGAGATCCCCATCTGGTTCTCGCTCGTCTTCATCGGCCTCACCATCACCGTGGCGACGGTACTCAGCCTGCGCAAGACGCGCGGAGACGCCCGTCGCGACGAGGTGGCCGTTGCCGAAGACGTCAAAGAGGGCAAGCTCTAAGCGCTCAGCGAGTTCCGGATGCGCGACACGATGATCGCGCGTGCGTCACGCCCGATACGGGTCGGCAGCAACGGGAACACGTGCACCTGGCCGTCGCCCTCGTGAAAGTCGAGTTCCACCCCGGCGTTCGCCGCCTTCTCTACAAGGAGGCGGGCGTCGGGGTTGAGCACGTCGCGCGTTCCCGAGAACAGGGTGATCGGGCCGAGCCCGCTCAACTCGCCGAACAGCGGACTCACCACGGGATCGAGCAGGTCTTTCTCGCCCCGCCAGTACTCGGCGAAGACCTTGCCGCCGGGCGTCGCCAACCACGGGTCGGTGGGCTGCACCCGAGGAATCTCGGGGTTGTCCCAGGTGAGGTCGAGCGCGGGGGAGATCAGCACAGTCTGCCGAAGGGTGACGCCGTGCGAGTCGCGCAGCGCGAGCGCAGCCGACAACGAGATCTGGCCACCGGCGGAGTCGCCTCCGATGGCGGCGCTGCCATAGCGGTCGATGTTGTCTCGAACGAGGTCGACGACCCTCGACGCGACGTCGGCGGCCGTGCCGAACGGAATCAGGGGGTAGATCGGCACGGTCACCGTGGTGTTCGACTCCACCGCGATCTGTGCCGCGAGGTTCCAATGCTGGCTCACGATCTGGTTCACCCAGCCGCCGCCGTGAACGTAGACGAGGCTTCCGACCGGCGTTCCGACGCGCGGCGCGACCGTATACACGGGCCAGCCGTTGCGCAGGGCGACGTCGACCCGAACATCCGGATGCAGCTGGCCGGGCGGGGCATACGACGTGGGCCTGAGCGATCGGGCCCGGACGTGCCGCCGCGCCTCGGCGGCCGAGACGAAGTTGCGGTTGGCGCGCACGAGTCGCAGGGCAGGAGCGACGATGCCGCTCGGAACGGTGACCATGACCCCTATTGTGGTTGGCGTTCCTGTGCTGCGGCGTCGAGGCCTCGCAGGTAGTCTGCGTTGCCGCGAAGAGCCGGCTCGTACCGGTCGATGTCGGGTGAGTGGATGCGGTCGGCCGCCAGGGTGAGCAGCTCGGCGACCGCCGCATCGCTTCTCGACGCCGCATGCAGCGAGAGTGCGAGGAACACCCGCAGCGAGTTGGAGTCGGGGTAGTCGGAGCACGCCTCTCGGAGAACCGCTATCGATTCGTCGAAGAGTTCGAGGTTTCGCAGAGTGCTGCCGTATTGCAGTAGGCAGCGGCGCCGCGTATCGCCCTGCAGCCCCGCAGCGAGCGCGCGTTCATAGAACCCCCGGGCGCGTTCCTCGTCGCCGGCGGTGTCGTAGGCGCCGCCGACCTCGTACATCGCCTCGGGGCTGTCGGGGTATCGAGCGAGCAGCTCCGTGAAGTACGCGATCGTCGGAGCCATATTGCTTCGGTCTCGGCGCGCATACCCCTCGGCGATGGCCTCATGAAGCGCCTCTTCGTCAGCTGAAGGCAAGAGCCTCGCCCGTCTCGAGCAGCGATTTGAGGCTCGAGAGCACCATCGGCCATCCGTCGGTGACTCCGGCCAAGATCGCGCTGCCCGACGTGAATCCGGCGTGCGTCACCGTGAGCTTCGACTGGGCGCCGAACGGCTCGATCTGGAACGTCGCGGTGGAGCGTTCCTCGGCCGCCATGGAGGCGCCGAGATCGTCGTCGTCGCCCACGGCGAGCACGAACTCGTCGGTGATCGTGTGCCAGGTGAACGAGAGGCGGTGCGGAGCATCGGCTTCGAGGACCACCTGCTCGGGGTCTGCGATCGTGACGCCGGCGACCTGCCAGGTCATGCTCGACCCGGCCATCCAATCGGTGATGTGGGTGACGCCCCAGAACTGGCTGGCCGATGAAGGATCGGTGAGCGCCTGCCAGATGCGCTCTGGCGTGGCACGAACGTAAATCGTGTAACTGAAGGATTCGGCCGGCATGCTGGCCAGATTACCGCCCTCGACGTAGCATTCCGCCATGAGAATCACGAGTCTGCAGCCCGGCGAGATCTTCGTCTTCGGCTCGAATGCAAGCGGGCATCATGGCGCGGGTGCTGCCGCCCAAGCGCAGCGCGACTTCGGAGCCGTCTGGGGTGAAGGCCACGGATTGCACGGTGAGTCGTACGCGATCGACACGATGAGTGGACTCGAGGTGATGGGCAGGGAGATCGGCACCTTCGTCGAGTTTGCCGAGTCGCGCCCCGACCTCACCTTCCTGGTCACCGAGATCGGATGCGGGATCGCCGGGTACACGCCAGCCGATGTCGCGCCGCTTTTTCCGCGAGTGCCACTGAACGTGCGACTGCCGGAGTCGTTCGTTCGGGAGCTCGACCCGGGACGGTAGGTACAGTGGAGTGGTGAGTTACTCCAGTTCTTCGGCGTCGCCCTCAGGGCGTGAGGGGGTTGTCGGCAGTTCTCCTGCCGGCATCAGATAGCCCCGCTCCACAGCCGCCCGCGATCATCGCGCGCGGCCAAGCGGTGCGCTTTCTACCGCGCCGTCCGAATGAACATCTGCTCGTGCTGCTCTGTGCCGCGGGCCGACTCTGATTGGCGACTCACCATGTTTTCTCTGAACGACACAACCATCCGCGACTCCTTCGTGAACGCGTCGCGCAAAGAGCTCTCCGACCTCACGCTGCCCGCGGGCTTCGCCGAGATCGACTGGGCGAAGCTCGACTACCTCGGCTGGAACGATCCGAAGCGCCCTCGCCGCGCGTACGTCGTCGTTCCGGTCGGCGACGTCGCGGTCGGCGTGCTGCTGCGGCGGGCCGACACGAAGCCCGCATCTAGAGCCCAGTGTTCCTGGTGCCAGGACGTGCAGTTGCCCAACGACGTGGTCTTCTTCAGCGCTCGTCGCGCCGGTGCAGCCGGGCGCAATGGCGACACCGTCGGCACGCTCGTGTGCTCGGAGTTCGAGTGCTCCCGCAACGTGCGCAAACCCCCGGCGATGGCGTACATCGGTTTCGATGTGGAGGCCGCGCGGCTCGACCGAATCGCATCGCTGCAGACCCGGGCGGCCACCTTCGTCGACGACATCCGCGCGACCGCCTGACGCAGGGCGGAGCATCCACTTGGCGCATATCGACGTTCCCGTGGGCGTTTGGGTCGATATGCGCCAAGTGGCAGCGGAGGTCAGGCGCGCGTGCGGCGCTCCTCGAGCATCTCCGCGAGCATGCGGTCGTGCAGCTCGGATTCCGACGAGTCGTTCGGGTCCATGCCGAAGAGCCAGGTGAGCCCGCGGAGGCCTCGGTTGTCGATGCCGATGAGGGCGATCGAGAGCGTCTCGTTCGGCTGCGCCTCGCCGCGCGCCCAGCCGAGCGTCTCGGTGTACGTCGCATCCGACACATCGACCGTACGCACCGCACGATCAGGCACGGTCGCGAAGTAGACCCGAAAGCTCGACTCGTGCTGCTCCCAGGTGCTGTCGCGCTCGTCGGAATCCACGATGTTCATGCGGTCGAGCCTAGAGCGGCGGCGGCCGGCAGACGTACCCTTGCTGCACGAGACAAGGAGGTCGCCGTGACGATATCCCGCCTGCTCGCCCAGATGACGGTGAGCGATTCTGCGCAGTCCATTCCCTGGTATTCGCTGCTGCTCGGGCGCGGCCCCGACGCGCATCCGATGGACGGCCTCGTCGAGTGGCACCTCGCCGACACCTTTGGTGTGCAGGTGTGGGTCGAGCCCGAGCGAGCCGGCACCTCGTGCATGGTGCTCGACGACGACGATCTGGATGCTCGGCTCCGGCTGCTCGACGTCGCCGGCATCGAGAACGGCGGCATCAGAGCCGCGTCATCCTCGCGGATCCTGCCCGTCGTCGACCCCGACGGCAACCGCATCGTGTTCACGGGACCGTGAGTCAGCACGTGTGATGCGGGGCGCCGAGCATCACTTGAGCCCGCAGCGCGCGTCACTGCAGTTCACGACAGTGCCAGCCCAGTTCTCCTCGTTCCTGTCTGGCCTGCCATTGTCGGCGTCGTAGGAGATGGTGGCCACGTCTGGTCTGATATCGCCGGCGAGCCTGTCGCCCACGGCGATGATCGGGTTGCCGCGCGAATCGAGGCTCAGGGCGAGAGCCTCGGTCGACCTGAGATCCTCATTGCGAGTCAGCTTCGCGATCGAACGCGACTCGAGATCCCTGCAGTTCGCGTCGAGGCAGCTGATCAGGACGAGGGAGTCGCGCCGCTCGTTGGCGACGGCGATGAGCGGCCGCCCGCTCTCGTCGATGGCGAACGCGGGCGTTCGCATGCCCGCGTCGTAGCCGGTCAGATCGCTGGTGCTGGTCGACGAGCAGGCACTGTCGGCGCAGGTGAAGAGCCGCAGTTTCGAGCTGTCTTCGGGGCGCGAGAGGATGACGGGCAGCCCGTTGGCTCCGAGCTCGATCTGTGCACCGAATGTCTCGTCGTAGCCGAAACCAGATGACTCCTCGCTCTCGACCACGGGGGCCAGTTCGGGGGCCTCGACGCGGAGCTCGGCGCCATCGGCTTTCCCCGAGATGACCCGCAGAGCGGGAGCCGGTACGTCCGCGCGAGAGTCCTCGCGGTTGGCCAGAGTCACGACCGCCGTGCCATCGGCGGTGACGGCGATGTCGATGGAGGCTCTGCTCGGCGCGTTGCCGATCCATTCGAGCTGCGTCGTCTTCGTGGTGGCGGTGGAGCAGGCGGCGTCGTCGCAGAAGACGATCCACATGGTTGCCTCGGGGGGTCCGCCGGTGCGTCGTGCGACGGCGGCGATCACGGGATGCGCGCTGTCGTTCGATACGGCGACGGCGCTGCGGTCGGTCACGGTTCGGGTGTCGACCTCGTCGTCTTCATTGAACGTCGAATCGAACGAGGCGAGGGTGGTGCGGCTTCCGGGGGGCTCCGTGGAGGTTCGCTCACCCTGACGCGTCGTGTCATCCCATCGACGCAGCTCGTCGGCGCTCGTTGACACCGCGTCGAGCTCGAACCGATTGTCGGCGGTGTCTTCCTCGTCTCCGACGAACATCCACTGCGCGGTGAAGAGACCGCCGTCGTCTGTACCGATCGTGTCTGTCGAAAGGTACGACGACAGGGTGGAGATCGGCGAGCAGCTCGCGCCGTGGCAGACACGCAGCGAGTATCGGTCGTAGCCGACGTTTGCGCTCAGTACAGCCGTGCCGTCGTCGCCCAAGGGCACGATGCTCGCCGAATCCTCGATCGAGGGCACCGTGACAGCCGAGTACGACACGAATCCCCACGGGTTCACCAGCGCGAGCGGCGCTGCGAGGAGAGCGGGAACCAGCAGCACGGCCAGCCCAACCAGCGCGCCGCCGCGGGTCCCGACATCCGAGTCTTTCTGCGCCCACGATGGCGCGGGCAGGGGCACGATCGGCTGGGTGCCAATGCGAGCGCGGGACTCCTCGCGTACGACCACGGCGCGCACCGCGATGGCCGTGAGAAACAGGACGAGAGCGGCGGGAACGACGATGCCGAGCGCGACGGAGACCATGGCGGAGAGCAGCGACTGGAGCATGAGTCCGGCAAGCAGTCTCAAGCCAACGCCGATCCCGACCACGACCACGGCCGCGATGATCAGACTGACCCGGGGCGTGCGGTCTTCGGTGCGACCCGAGACGACGTCCTTTCCGGAGCGCCATCCACGCGCAAGAGCCTGACCCCACGACGCGCTGCGCAGAACGAGCTGCGGCCACGCCAAGAGCAACGGCGCGACCACGATCAGAACGATGAGGGCGACAACGAGGCCGCCGATCGCCCAGAGAGGCGCGATGACGAGGGCGACGGATGCGGCGACGGCCGCGACGGCGACGGCGAGCGCGCCGGCGAACGCGAGCGCGACAAGGCCGGGGCGACGGGCGGCATGGCGCCACGCGGTGGGCGCCGGGAGGCTGGAGTCGGTGGTATTGGCGATCAGGGAATGTGTGGCGGCAGTGATGCCGAAAGCGTGGCCCGCGCACAGCAGGGCCGCGGCGATCGCGGCGGCGAGGAGCGCCTCGGGTGTGCTCACCAGCTCGGTGAGGTTCGCGTTCACGATCACGAGGGAGTCGCGCGGCACGATCGACAGTCCGATGACAGTCGCCACGATGGCGGCCACGATCACGGGAACGCCGTAGGCCAGCACCGGAGCGGGCGACAGGAAGACCAAGGCCCATGCGCGGGGCGGTCCGTACATGCGACGGGCGGCATCGCGAGCGGCTTCGGCGGAGCGCTCGGGCTGGTCCGGCGCAGGCGCAGGCGCAGGCGCAGGCTCGGGGTTGGGCGTGGTCTGCGAGGCGGAGTCTGGCACCTAAAGCACACTAACAGCGGCGGAAAATACCCCACAGGGGGAGAACTCCCCATACCCCGCATACGATTGAAATGGTGCAGACAGAACCGAACCAGCCCATCGCATCCACCGAACCCGGGTTCGTGCGCGTGCGCGGCGCCCGCGAGAACAATCTGCGCGATGTCGACGTCGATGTGCCGCGCGACCGCATCGTCGCCTTCACGGGAGTGTCGGGATCGGGCAAGTCCTCGCTGGCCTTTGGCACCATCTTCGGCGAGGCGCAGCGCCGCTTTCTCGAGTCGGTCGCCCCGTACGCACGTCGTCTGATCGCCCAGGGAAACACGCCCCACGTCGACGAGATCACGGGACTGCCGCCCGCTGTCGCTTTGCAGCAGCGGCGCGGAGCCCCGAGCTCGCGTTCGACCGTCGGCACCCTGACGACGCTGTCGAACCTGCTGCGCATGCTCTATTCGCGAGCCGGCACCTACCCCTCGGATGCGACGGGGCGGCTCGAGTCGGATTCGTTCTCTCCGAATACGGCGGCCGGCGCCTGCCCGCGCTGCCACGGACTCGGCATCGCGCACGACGTGACCGAGACGACGGCCGTGCATGACCCGGGCCTGAGCATCCGAGACGGAGCCATCACCGCGTGGCCCGGCGCCTGGCAGGGCAAGAACCTGCGCGACGTGACGGCGGGGCTCGGCTACGACATCGATCGACCCTGGCGCGAACTGTCGCAGAAAGACAGGGACTGGCTGCTCTTCACGGATGAGCAGCCCGTGGTTGAGGTGACCCCGCAGCGCGATCGCGTGGCGAAGCCCTACAAGGGGCGCTTCTGGAGCGCCAAGAGCTTCATCATGCACACCCTCGCCGACTCCAAGAGCGAGGCCCAGCGCAACCGGGCACAGCGCTTCGTCGAGACCGCACCCTGCTCGCTTTGCGGGGGCAGCGGCCTCACGCGGGCGGCGCTCGCGGTGACCTTCGCCGGGCACAGCATCGCCGAGCTGAACGACATGCCCTTCGCCGCGCTCGCCGACGTGCTTCGCCCGACCGCCGAGCTGAAGACGGCGGCAGTCGCACGTTCCGACCGCTCGTCGGGCGAACTCACCGAGGTCGCGGTCACCATCGCCTCCGACCTGCTCGCCCGCATCGAGGTGCTCGTCGGTCTCGGACTCGACTACCTCGGCCTGAGCCGCGCGACTCCCACGCTGTCTCCGGGCGAGATGCAGCGCCTGCGCATCGCCACCCAGCTGAGATCGGGTCTCTTCGGCGTGATCTATGTGCTCGACGAGCCATCGGCCGGGCTGCACCCCGCCGACGCCGAGCCCCTCATCACGGTGCTCGAGCAGCTTCAGGCCTCGGGCAACTCGGTCTTCGTCGTCGAGCACAACATGGATGTCGTGCGCCGAGCCGACTGGGTCGTCGACGTCGGCCCCGGCGCCGGTTCGAGCGGTGGATGCGTGCTGTACAGCGGGCCTGTCGGCGGACTCGCCGACGTCGAGGAGTCGGTCACGAGGCCGTTTCTCTTCGCCTCGTCGGCTGACGCGCCGCCGCGCCGCGTGGCACGCGAGCCCCAGCGCTGGCTGGGCCTTCGCGCGGTATCGCGGCACAACATCCAGAATCTGGATGTCGACATACCGTTGGGCGTGCTCACAGCGGTCACCGGGGTATCGGGATCGGGCAAATCGAGCCTCGTGGGCGGCGTGCTGGCCGAGAAGGCGCTCGCCGACGATGCCGTCGATCGCGTCGTGCAGGTCGATCAGAAGCCGATCGGGCGCACACCGAGGTCGAACCTGGCCACCTACACGGGGCTGTTCGATGCCGTGCGCACGACCTTCGCAGCGACCGACGAAGCGCGCGAGCGCGGTTACGACGCTGGTCGCTTCTCGTTCAACGTCGATGGCGGACGCTGCCCCACCTGCCTCGGCGAGGGTTTCGTCTCGGTCGAGCTGCTCTTCCTGCCGGGAAGCTACGCGCCCTGCCCCGACTGTGGCGGCACCCGCTACAACGCAGAGACCCTCGAGGTGCGTTACCGCGATGCGTCGATCGCCGATGTGCTGGCGATGACCGTCGACGAGGCAGCAGGGTTCCTCGGCGATGTCGCCGTCGCGGCGCGCAGCCTCGACACGTTGCGCAAGGTGGGGCTCGGATACCTGCGCCTCGGCCAGCCGGCCACCGAGCTGTCGGGAGGCGAGGCTCAGCGCATCAAGCTCGCGACCGAACTGCAGCGTGCCCGACGTGGGCACACGCTCTATGTTCTCGACGAGCCGACGACCGGGCTGCACCCGGCCGATGTGCGCCTGCTCGTGGCACAGCTCAACTCGCTCGTGGATGCCGGAAATACGGTCGTGCTCGTCGAGCACGAGATGAGTGTGGTCGCCGACGCCGACTGGGTGATCGACATGGGCCCCGCCGGAGGGGACAAGGGCGGTCGAGTCGTGGCGGCGGGAACACCCGAGGTCGTCGCTGCGAACAGCGACAGCCGCACCGCACCCTACTTGGCGGACGCGCTCGGCTCGACTGCCTCGGCGGTCGGCGCCGCCTGAGGGGCGACGAGCTCGACGAATTCGTCAGCTTCGAAGAGTTCGTCGGGGGCGCGCATTCGTGCCAGGAGATGTTCGATGGCGAAGCCCGCGGGGGAGTCGGGCTCGCACACGATGACGTTCATGAAGAGCCCATCGGGCACGTCGAGAACCTGAAAGGGAAGCTCCACCCAGCCGAAGCCCTCGACGAAGTTCGGAGCCAGGCCTGACGAGAAGGGTCTCGCCTCGTGTGCCTGCCAGAAATGGCGAAAGTCGGCGTCGGGCATGAGCTGGTCGACGATCTGCTGCAGTCGGGGGTCGTCGCAGTCGGCGTGGTAGCGAAGCGCGGCCACGGTCTCGCGTGCCGTGTCGCGCCAGCGGTCGTTCGAACGATTCTCGGCAGGTGTCTCGAACATCATCACGACGTAGTTGTTGCCCGGTACGACGTAGCCCGGTGACAGGGCGGCGGCGAGCCCGTTGACGAAAATCAGGTCTTGGTTGCGGTCGAAGATCACCGCTGCAGTGCCGGCCCACTGGTCGAGCAGTGTGCGCAGGAGTTCACTGACCTCGTGATGTGGCTGGGGTGGTCGCGAGTCGAAAGGAGAGGGGAGAGCGAGCCGGTAGAGGTAGCTTCGACCGCTGTCATCGAGGTCGAGCGCTCTGGCCAACGCGTCGAGCACCTGTTCTGAGATGCGGTGATTCTGGCCCTGCTCGAGACGAACGTAGTACTCGAGGCTGATGCCGGCCCGCTCGGCGACTTCTTCGCGTCGAAGACCTCGAACGCGGCGCTGCGGATCGGCTGGATAGCCCACGTCTTCGGGTTTGAGAGCAGAGCGCCTCGCGCGCAGGTACTCCGCGAGAACCACCTGCTTCGCCGTCATGTCTCCAGCATAGGAGAATTCTGGAGTCGCCATGCAAGAAAAGTCGCTTTGGTCGTGCTGACGGTGCATTCGGGGTGGCACTCTCAGGGTCACCCGCGATGCGCATCACCAGGCCTAGCCTGACCTGTGGGCCCGTCGAGGTCGAGCTCATCGTCGAATTCGCCTGACCAGGCACCAGAAACACACAAGGAGAAATCATGACTGACAACCTGACCGTCGTACTCGTGCACGGAGCCTTCGCGGAATCCGCGAGCTGGAGCGGAGTCATCGCCGCGCTGCAGGCAAAGGGCGTCGATGCGTTCGCCACCCCGAACCCGCTGCGCAGCGTCACGACGGATGCCGACAACGTGCGCCGTGCCGTCGAATCCGTCGGGGGCCCGGTCGTTCTCGTGGGCCACTCGTATGGCGGAGCGGTCATCACCGAGGCGGCTGTCGGCACCGACGCCGTCAAGGGTCTCGTCTACGTCTCTGCGTTCGCCCCCGACCACGGGGAGAACTCATTGCAGCTCACCGGCCAGTTCCCCGGCTCGACCCTCGGCGAGACGGTTCGTCCGTATCCCCTCGGCGACGGAACGAACGACCTCATCGTCGACCGCGAGCTGTTCCCGCAGCAGTTCGCCGGAGACGTGCCTCTCGAGGTGGCGAAGATCTCAGCCGCGACGCAGCGCGCCATCCGCGACTTCGCGCTCGGCGAGTCCCAGCCGGCAGAGACGCCCGCGTGGAAGACGCTGCCGTCGTGGTTCATCTTCGGATCGGGCGACAAGAACATCCCCGTCGAGGGCATGCGCTTCATGGCCGAGCGCGCCGGTTCGCTGAAGACGGTCGAGCTCGACGGCGCGTCGCACTCGAGCATGGTCTCGCACCCGGATGCCGTCGCCGAGCTGATCCTCGAGGCGGTCGCCCACCTCTCCTGAATATGACGCGTGGCTAACTGAGGACAAACTCGGCCGGAGAGTCTCCAATGAGGTGATTCAGCCCCTCGGCGCGAGGTGTGTCCTCAGTTGGCTCGCGCTTCTCAACCCCTGTACCGGGATCGATTCGCGTCGGTAACGTCGCAGTCATGAGCACTACGTACCACCGTGAACCACCGCGTCGACGGCATCATCTCTTCTGGCTGGCTGTTCTCGGCACCGCGTGCGCGTCGGGCGTTGCCGGGCTTGCAGGGTGCTCCTCGCTCGAGCCCGACGGTACGAACGCTGCCGCGGTCGGTAACGCGTTCATCGAGGCCATGGCCTCCGGTGACGGGGCGGATGCCTGCGCCCTGCTGAACGATGCCGCTCGCGAATCCGTCATGGAACAGACGGGAGCAAGCTGCGCCGACGGCATCCAGGACCTCGATCTCGACCTCGGCGGCGAGGTGACGTCGTCTCAGATCTACAGTCGGGCGGCCTTCGTCGAGGTCGGCGATTCCGCCCTGTTTCTCACGGTCGGACCGCACGACTGGGTCATTCGGGCGGCCGGATGCGTGCCGAACGGCGATCGTCCCTTCGACTGCGTCATCGACGGGAGCTGACATGAAGACCGTCTTCATTCTGTATCTCGCCATCGTCGTAATCGGATTCGCGGCGTTTTTCACGATTGCGCTGCTGCACCGATGACCTCGACCAGACGCTTTGTGAGAGACAACGGGCTCAGCCTGTTCTTCGCCGCGATCTTTCTTGCGGCCCTCGTCGGGCAGTCTTTCGCGGGGCTCGCGTCGTACAACGAGACGCAGGTCGCCGAAGGGCTTCGCCAGGTCGGTTATTGGCGGTTCGTCACCTCGTCGAACTTCGCTGTCGACGTGGCCGAGAACTGGCAGTCGGAGTATCTGCAGTTCTTCCTCTATATCGTCGCAACCGTCTGGCTCATCCAGCGCGGTTCACCGGAGTCGAAGCCGACCGGTGAGGAAGGAGTCGAATCAGACGAGGAGCAGTTGGTCGGTCGCTACGCCGAACCCGATTCGCCGAGCAGCGCGGTCGTCGACGGTCTGCGCCGAGTGCTGTTCTCGAATTCGCTGCTCATCGTGATGGGCGTGATCTTCGTGCTCTCGTGGCTCGCGCAATCGGCGACCGGAGTAATCGCCTACAACGAGGAGCAGCTCACGAACCTGCAAGCTCCCGTCACCTGGTTCGGCTACGTGGTCTCGGCCGACTTCTGGGATCGCACCCTGCAGAACTGGCAGTCGGAGTTCCTCGCGGTCGGCAGTATGGCTGCCCTGTCGATCTACCTTCGGCAACGTGGCTCGAGCCAGTCGAAGAAGGTCGGTGACCCCCACGAGAAGACCGGCGACTGAGGCTCTCGTCCTCGATCAGAGGATCGGCTTGCCGCCCGTGACCGCGATGACCGAACCCGAGATGTAGCTCGCCTCGTCGGAGGCGAGCATCACGAATGCCGGTGCCACCTCGGCGGGCTGACCCGCGCGGCCCAGCGGGGTGTCTTCGCCGAACTGTTCCACCTTCTCACCGGGCATGGTCGAGGGAATCAGCGGGGTCCAGATCGGGCCCGGCGCCACGACATTGGCGCGAATGCCCTTCTCGCCCAGCAGCTGCGACAGGGATGCCGTCATGTTCGAGATGGCGGCCTTCGTCGCGGCGTACGGCAGCAGGGTGGGCGACGGCGAATCGGATTGGATCGACGATGTGGCGATGATGGATGCGCCGCTCGGCATCGCGGGCACGGCGGCCTTCACGAGGTGGAAGTAAGCGCTCAGGTTGGTCGCGAGCGTGTGATCCCACTCGTCATCGGGGATCTCGTCGAGCGCATCGTGCGTTCGCTGAAATGCGGCATTGTGCACGAGCACGTCGATGCGACCGAACTTGTCGATCGCATGAGCGACGAGGTCACGACAGGCGGCCGGATCTGTCAGGTCGCCCTGCACAGGCACGGCGACGCGGCCCGCATCGACGACGAGGCGCGCGGTCTCCTCGGCATCCGTCTTCTCTTCGAGGTAGCCGAACACGATGTTCGCACCCTCTCGGGCGAATGCCAGTGCCACGGCGCGACCGATGCCGCTGTCTGCGCCGGTGATGACGGCGATCTTGTCCGTCAGACGCCCTGAGCCGACGTAGCTCTCTTCGCCGTGATCGGGCTTCGGCGTCATCTCGTCTGTGGTGCCGGGGGCGGTCTGCTGCTGTTCTGGCTGAGGCATGCATCCACCGTACAAAGGCCGTGTTGCGGCGAAATCGGGGCTTGACTTCGCCCGTTCCTCGTTTCGCGTGAGTCGGTCGGGCCTGCCGCCAGCGTGCGGGAATATAACCCCATTCGAGGGTCATTGCCTACCCCGAAAATCACGCGCGACACGGGCGACGAAACTGTCGTCACCTGCTGGTCCGAGCAAGGTCGGCAGCGAGTTCAGTGACCCCATCGAAAGGCACATCTCATGACAGACAGTTTTTCCACGGCGGGAACGCCCTCAGTGGCAGGAACCCCGGGACCCAATCCGAGCCGACGAGCACGACGGGCACGACCGGCGAGGCCAGTTCGGCGCAGCAGGCCGCGTCCACCGCCAAAGAACAGGCGGGCGAGGTCGGCCACCAGGCCGCGCAGAACGCCAAAGAAGTAGCGGGAACTGCGAAGGAGGAGGCGACGAAGGTCGCATCTGAAGCCAAGCAGCAGGCGCGTCAGCTCTACCACGAGACCCGATCCCAGCTCACCGAACAGGCGGGGGCTCAGCAGGCGCGGCTCGCATCGGGATTGCGCTCCGCGAGCGATGAGCTCTCCGAGATGGTGAACAACTCGGAGCAGCAGGGCGTCGCCTCGGAACTCGTCTCCCAGCTCGCGTCGCGCGCGGGATCGGTCGCGTCGTGGCTCGACAAGCGCGACCCGGCCTCGGTGCTCGACGAGGTCAAGCGATTCGCGCGTCGTCGTCCCGGAACCTTCATCGCTATCGCGGCCGCGGCCGGAATCGTCACCGGTCGACTCACCCGCAACCTCGCAGCGGAGGCCAAAGAGTCTCAGGAGGCCGACAACAGTCACGGACCGGGCACCGGAATGTCGGGTTCGGGATCCGGCTCGGTCGCACCGGCTGACGTTCCTCCGGTGCCCGATGCCTCGAATTCGGCGCCGGCGCCCGCTGCGCAGTCGTACACGGCGACCGGCACCATCGGCAGCACGACCGCCCCGGAGGCGAGCCGGATATGAGCGACCCCGTAACCCCGTCTGAGCAGCGAGCGGCGTCGACGTCGCTCGGCGATCTCCTGAGCGAGGTGTCTCGCGACATCTCGACCCTCATGCGCCAAGAAGTTGAACTTGCGAAGGCCGAGATCAAGCAGTCGGCCGGTCGCGCGGGCAAAGGAGCGGGCCTGCTCGGCGGCGCGGGATACGCGGGCGCCATGGCGCTGCTGTTCCTGTCGATCGCAGCGTGGTGGGGCCTCGGTGACCTCATCGAGAGCAACGGCTGGTCGGCCGTCATCGTCGCGCTGGTGTGGGCCGTTGTCGCGCTGATCCTGTTTTTGGTCGGCCGCAGGTCGCTCAAAGAGGTCGAGGGCGCTCCGCGCACCGTCGACTCCCTCAAGAAGATCCCCGAAACACTGAAGAAGAATGAGGAAAACCGATGACCGATTACACCGAAAACGACCCCGACAAGATTCGCGCCGACATCGAGCGCACCCGCGGCACCCTCGGCAACGATGTCGACGCCTTAGCCGACAAAGTGACCCCGTCGAAGGTTGTCGAGCGCGAGAAGGCCAAGATCAAGGGCCAGTTCAGCGGCGTGAGGGATCGCGTCTTCGGCGCAGCTGACGACGCACGCGGTTCCGCCTCGTCGCACCTGAACGAGGCCGGCGAGTCAGTCTCGGGCGCAGCGCATACGGCGGTCGCCAAGGCGCAGGGTGCCCCTCTGGCTGTAGGACTGATCGCATTCGGCGTCGGCGCGCTCGTCGCCTCCCTCCTGCCCACAAGCACGAAGGAGAAGGAACTCGCGTCGCAGGTCAAAGACGCGGCCCAGCCCCTCGTCAGCGAGGTCGGCGACGTGGCCAAAGAGGTTGCCGACAACCTGCGCGGCCCTGCGCAAGACGCTGCCGACGCGGTTCGCTCGCAGGCGATGGATGCGGCGGACACCGTGAAGTCCGAAGCCACCGGCGCTGTCGACGATGTGAAGAGCAGCGCGAGCGACGCCAAGCACGCCGTGCAGAGCGACGCCTCGTAGCGATATGCGATGAGCGACACTTCGGTGAGCGAGCGTCGCAGAGCTGCGCCATCTCCCGATGATCCCCGCAAGCCCGACGGGCCCGACGACATCCACAGGCGATCGTGGAAGTACGTGCTGCGTAAGACGATGCGCGAATTCCTCTCCGATCAGTGTCAGGACATCGCCGCGTCGCTGACGTATTACGGCGTTCTCGCGCTGTTTCCGGCGTTGATCGCACTCGTGTCCCTTCTCGGGGTGATCGGCCAGCGGGGCCAGGCCGTCGATGCGTTGCTCGGAATCGTGCAGGATGTTGCTCCAGGCGACGCTGTGGATACTATTCGAGGACCCCTCGAACAGTTCGCGGCGTCGCCTGCGGCGGGCTTCGCTCTGATCTCTGGTGTGGTTCTCGCCATCTGGTCTGCGTCGGGTTACGTGAGTGCGTTCAGCCGGGCGATGAACCGCATCTACGAGATCGACGAGGGTCGGCCGTTCTGGAAGCTGAAGCCCATTCAGCTGCTCGTCACCGTGATCGCCATCGTCTTGATCCTCGTCGCCGTTCTGCTCTTGGTCGTCTCCGGTCCCGTGACGGATGCGCTCGGAGACGCGATCGGGGTCGGTGCAATCGCGAAGACGGTGTGGTCGATCGCGAAGTGGCCGGTGCTCGCGCTGGTCGTGGTGCTCATCGTGGCGATCCTCTACTACGCGACGCCCAACGCGAAGCAGCCGAAGTTCCGCTGGATGAGCATGGGGGCGCTTCTCGCGCTCGTGACCCTCGTGGTCGCCTCGCTGCTGTTCGGCATCTACGTGGCGAACTTCTCGAATTACGACAAGAACTACGGCTCGCTCGCGGGAGTCGTCATCTTCTTGCTCTGGTTGTGGATAGCGAACCTCGCGCTTCTCTTCGGGGCGGAGTTCGACGCGGAACTCGAGCGCGGGCGGCAGTTGCAGGCGGGAATCGCCGCGGAGGAGGACATCCAGTTGCCGCCGCGCGACACGCGTGCAAGCGATAAGAGAGCGAAAGCCGAGAAGAAGGACGTCGAGGAGGGGCGCCGGATCCGATCGCGAAGAGGGAGATGAACGACAGTGTTAGCGAGGGTCGTGTGTCAGGGCAACCCCTCGCGCTTCCGGGGCCGTCTCCTGAAAGCATGAAGGCATGAGAAAGATCTATTACGCGGGTGGTTCCGTTCTCACGGGAGACCAGACCTGCAAGGCCGTATTGAGACTCGCCCGGGCGCTGGCGATGAAAGACAAATCCGACATCATCGACTTTCCGATCATCGAGGAGGGCGGTCAGCGTGCGACCGCACATCTCCTCATCGGGCCGGCCAGTCAGATCGCGTCTGTTCCGGTCGCAGGCTCTGACGACGAACCGAACGACCTCGAGGTAATCGCCGAGCTCGAGAAGCGCACCGCCGAACTGCAGCCCAGCAGGCCCGTGTGGGATGAGGAGATGCAAGACGTTCCTGACCTCGACTGGAACGTGTGAGCCCAGACTTGACGAAGCGCCGCCCCTCGGGGCGGCGTTTTTTTGCGCGTAGTGTGCCTCGAACGGGGGATAAGTCAACCCTGACTTCTTGGGCTTTCCGGCGACATTAGCGTGGCCTGCACAGCCGCTGCGTGGGCCCGCGGAACGGACTATCAATCACGAGAAGACCGGAGAGTACATCAATGTTTTTCCACAAGCAGGAGCTGCAATTCAAGGCTTCACCGTCGAAGCCCGATGCCATCTTGGCTCGGCGGATGCAAGAGATTCTGGGCGGCCAGTACGGCGAGATCAGCGTGGCCATGCAATACGGCTTCCAGGCCTGGAACTCGCACGAGCCGGGTAAATACCGCGACCTGCTCTTCGGCATCGGCGCCGAGGAATTCGGTCATGTGGAGATGCTGGCCGTCATGATCGCGCAACTGCTCGAGAAGGCGCCCGTCGAACAGTCCGAAGCCGCGGCGGCGGCCGATCCCGTGCTCGGCGCCGTTCTAGGCGGAATGGATGTGCAGCACGCGATCGTCGCCGGAGCCGGAGCGCGTCCCGTCGACAGCAACGGCAACCCCTGGCAGGGTTCTTACATCACGGCGAGCGGCAACCTTCTCGCAGACTTCACCGCGAACGAGAATGCCGAGATGCAGGGGCGAGTGCAGGCTGCCCGGCTGTACAACATGACCGACGACCCCGGTGTGCGCGACCTCCTGTCGTTCCTCATCGCCCGCGACACGATGCACCAGAACCAGTGGGCGGCTGCGGCGGCCGAACTGCGGGCGGAAGGCAGGGAAGACCTGCCTGTTCCGAGCAACTTCCCGCTCAACAAGGAGCACCGCGAGGTGTCGTACCAGTACATCAACTTCTCCGACGGAGCGGCAGCAGCCGAGGGCTCGTGGGCCAGCGGACCGACTCCTGACGGAAAGGGCGAGTTCACCTACGTCGATCAGCCCGTGGGGTCGGTGCCCATGACTCCGCCCACGACTCCCGACGAGCGCCTGTACGGCACCACGCCGAAGCCGAACATCGTCGAGAAGGCAGCTGGAGTCGTGAAAGATACGTTCAGCACGAAGTAGAAATCTCGCTTGGCACTCTCGCTGGTCGAGTGCTAATTTAGATGGCACAAGTTGAGTCAACTCGACTCAGGTTCACAGAAAGGGGAATCCTCATGGCAATGTCTTTTGATCCTTTCAGCGAGCTCGACCGCATCGCCGGCGACCTGCTCACGTTCCGTCCGGGGCCGAAGTTCATGCCCGTCGATCTGTACCGCGACGGCGACCAGTACGTGCTCAGCGCAGACCTGCCGGGCATCGACCCTGGCTCCGTCGATGTCGACGTCGACGGCCAGCTGCTCACCATCAGGGCCAAGAGAACCGCCGCCGCGCACGAAGGTGCCAAGTGGCTTGCTCAGGAGCGCCCGAGTGGCGACTACCTGCGCCAGTTCAGCCTCGGCGACGGCGTCGACTCCGAGAAGATCTCAGCGAGCTACGACAACGGCGTGCTCTCCGTGATCATCCCTGTGAGCGAGCGCGCCAAGCCCCGCAAGATCGAGGTCAAAGCAGCTCAGGCCGCCGACGAGCAGAAGACGTTGACCGTCTGACGAGAACGACGCGACACGAAAGGGGCGGGCCTCGAGCCCGCCCCTTTTTCTGTGCCGGTGCCTACGAGCGCTTGGTCGCTCGCCCGATCACGTAGAGGATCGCGCCGAGAACCAGGAACCCGCCGCCGAACGCCCAGACGATCGGCTCCTGCTGCGTGAGCAGCAGAATGCAGGATGCGACGCCTAGCACGGGCACGAAGGTCCAGACCCGAAAGTGCTTGTGCTCCACGCGGTCGCGGCGCAGAACGAGAACAGCGATGTTCGTGCTGATGAAGACGAAGAGCAGCAGGAGCACGACGGCCGATGCGAGAGTGCTGAGGTCGCCCACGAGCGTGAGAAGCAGGGCGAGGATCGTCGTCGCGATGATCGCGACCCAGGGCGTTCTGCGCTTTGGCAGGACGCGGCCCAGAACGGAGGGCAACAGTCCCTGTTCGGCCATTCCGAATGTGACCCGGCTCGTCATGATCATCGTCAGGAGCGCACCGTTGGCCACCGCGATCAACGCGATCAGGCTGAAGATCCAGTCGGGAATGCCGACACCGGTCGCGGCTACGACAGCGAGGAGAGGCCCGGAAGACTCGGACAGCTCGGACGCCGGAAGCGCGATCGACGACGCGACCCCGACGAGGATGTAGACGACCCCCGCAGCGAGAAGAGACCCGAACAGGGCGCGCGGATAGACGCGCGATGGATCGCGCACCTCCTCCGCCACGTTGGCCGAGGTCTCGAAGCCCACGAACGAGTAGTACGCGATCACCGCCCCTCCGAGGATCGCGAGGCCGGGTGACGTATCGCCGGGGAACTCCGTGACCCGCGAGATGTCTCCGCCCCCGCCGCCTAACATCACGGCCACGGCGACGATCACGATGACGAGTCCCGACACCTCGATCACCGTCATCACGAGATTGCTCTTCACCGATTCGCTGATGCCCCTCGCGTTCAGGGCGGCGACGAGCACGAGGAAGATCATGGCGGCGGGAATCGTGGGTACGTCGACGAAGGTCTTCAAGTACTCGCCGGCGAAAGCGATAGCGAGACCCGCGGCACTCGTGACGCCAGCCGCCAGCATGCTGAAACCCACGAGAAAAGAGATGATCGGCGGCTTGAAGGCGCGCTGGGCGAAGATCGCGGCGCCGCCGGCCTTCGGATACTTGGTCACGAGTTCTGCATACGATCCGGCTGTGAGCAGCGCCAGCACGAGAGCTAGGGCCAGGGGCGCCCAGAGCGCTCCTCCGACTTCGCTCGAGAGCACCCCCATCAATGCGTAGATCCCGGCTCCGAGCACGTCGCCGAGTATGAAGAGAAAGAGCAGTGGTCCGGTGATGCCGCGCTTGAGCTTCGAATCGGATTCGGCGTCGGGCGCGGTCGTTTTCGTCGATGCCATGGCGTCACCCTAGCCACGCGACGAAAAGGTGATCCGACGCCTTGACAGTGGGCCCGAGTCAGCTCGATGTTCCCTCTGCCGTGCGCTCCTGCCCCTCGAGATGTGCGAGATCGAAGTGCGCATCTCGGAACTCAGGAGTGTCGGGCAGAACCAGACGGAGCTCCGAGATCGGCGCGATCGAGACGTGACCAGACGTGAGACTCAGGTCGAGCAGATGGCCGCCATTCTTCCGCGCGTCATCGACATAGTGCAGGTGGTAACCGGCGACCGAGATAGCCGCCTCGAATTGCGGAGTGCGAAAACCCGCGATCGTGCCCTGAGTCGTCTCCAACGTATTGATGGCCTCATGCGCCGTCGCGTCGGTCAACGGCGGGTACGGCTTGTGCTGCTCGCCCACAGTACGAGTCGTCAACGACGTGAATCGTCCATCGATCCGCACAGCGACGGGAAGGTTCTCACCTCCCGTCAGCTCGTCGATCTGGCGCGTCACGTCGGCCAGGGTGGTGGTCTTGCTCACGTCGAAGCCCTGTGTGCCGGCGAACGTCATCACGGCGGCGAACGGGGTCTTGTCGGTGTCGGATGCGACCTCGACGCTGCCGTCGTCGCGGAGGTGGTAGCAGACGCCGTCGATGACGACCATCTCTCCGTCGAGGTGATTGAAGGTGCCGAGGCCGAAATTGCCGTGGGTCAGGAGTTGGCCGACGGTGACGTCGCCGTCGTAGAGACCTGCGAGCAGGGCGGCCATAGTCGAGGTCTGGTAGACGGCGTAGTCGTCGTGGGTGTCGACGCGGTGAGTGGCGACGCTCATTCGAACGAGTCCTCGTCGAGGTGAGCCGCGATATCCGCGTTACGGCTGTAGTCGACCGCGATGTCGATGATCGATACGCCGTCTTCGGCGAGCGACTCGCGCAGTGCTGCCTCGAACTCGTCGTACCCGGTCACCCGTCGGCCTGTCGCTCCAAACGCCTTGGCGAAGCTCACGATGTCGTAGTCGCCGAGCTCGATTCCCGACGTGCGGCCGTACTTCAGCTGCTCCTGGAACGCGACCATGTTGTAGGTGTTGTCGCGCATGATGATGTGCGTGAACGAGACGCCGAGGCGTGTCGCCGTCTCGAGCTCCTGGGCCGAGAACAGAAAGCCTCCGTCGCCCGAGACCGAGACCACCTGCGTGCCTGGTCGCACCAATGCCGCGGCGATTCCCCAGGGGAGGGCGACACCGAGGGTCTGCTGGCCGTTCGAGAACAGAAGGTGCCGCGGCTCGTAGACCCTGAAGTGCCGTGCCATGAAGATGTAGTTCGATCCGATGTCGCACGCGACCGTGGCGTCATCGTCGAGAATGTCGCGCAGCAGCAACACGAGGCGCGACGGATCGACGAGCCCCGGGGCGGCTTCGGCGGTGCGCGCCCGCTCATCGATCGCCGCCAGTTCACGGCGTTGCTCCTCGGCTCGAGCAGCCGCGGTCTCCGACAGCTTGAGGCCCGAGATCGCCGGGCGCAGCGCGTCGATCGTCGCCGCGACATCCCCACGGAGTTCCAGGCTCGGACGGTAGTGGTTGTCGTACTGGGCGGGCACGGAGTCGATGTGGATGATTCGCCGCGACACGTCGGAGTTCCAGATCACCGGGTCGTACTCGACCGCGTCGTAGCCGACGGCGATGACCAGGTCGGATTCGTCGAGCGCGAGGTCTGCAGGCTGGTTCTTGAACAAGCCGACTCGACCGAGGTAATGATCTTCGAGTTCGTGCGACACGAGTCCCGCCGCCTGGAACGTCTCGATGACGGGCAGCTCGGTCTCGCTGAGCAGAGCACGAAGGGCACGGGTCTCCGCGATGTCGGCACCGCGCAGACCCACGAGCAGTACCGGACGTTCGGCAGACCTGATGAGTGCCGTCGCCAGATCGATGTCGGTCTGCGACGCCGCTCCGAGTCTGGGTACGGGCAGGGCGCTTCCTCCGGCCGAGGCGGGGGATGTCGCCGCTGCCATAACGCTCGCCGACAACACGACCGCGGTGGCGCCTCGTGGGGCTGTCGTGGCTGCCCTGAACGCGTTGACGACCGCCTCGGACACGTCGTCGGGATCGGTCGACTCGACCGTCGACTTCGTCACCGTCGCGAGAAATGCGGCCGCGTCCATCGACTGGTGCGTGCGCTTCAATCGGTCCGAGAGCTGAACTGCTCCGGCGAGCGCGACGACCGGATCCTGCTCGGTATTCGCGGTGAGCAGACCCGTGGCCAGATTCGTCGTGCCGGGCCCCGACGTGACGAGCACGACGCCGGGAACACCCGTCAGTCGACCGACGGCCGCGGCCATGAACGCCGCATTCTGCTCGTGGCGGCACACGATGAGCTCGGGACCTTCGTCGTTCGTGGCATCGAAGACGGCATCGACCTTGGCGCCTGGGATGCCGAAGATGTATTTGACGCCGGCTGACGACACGATGTCCAGTACGTGATTGGCGCTTCGAGACTTCTCGATCGCGTTCATGGGTGCTCTCCTCTTGCCTCGTCTGAATCGGGACGCCGACCGCCCGGATGCCAGAAAACTACCGGCGGGCCAAGCCGGTGTCACTGGACGGATGATGCAAACGGATCCGTATCTTGTCGAGACTCCTGAGCGGCGACCGGGGTTTCATCAGGCTTCTCTGGGGGCCTGCCCAGAGCGGTCGTGCATGCTGTGATGCCAGACCGTTCTACTGAAAGGCCCGAGATGAGCACCCTCCAGCGACTGATGAAAATGGCGTCGAAGGCACTCGACGGGTCTGGGCAGAGCAAGACCTCGGGTTCCGGATCGACCGACTGGCGCGATCTCGTGCGCACCGCCGCCGACAAGGTGACGGGCGACGGCCGCAACCAGCCCGCTCAGCCCGGCAACGCGCATCCGGTGCCGTCGCGTGTTCAGGATGCGCCGGTGCGCGACGCGCCCGCGTCGCACGCGCACGACATGCCCGTCTATGGCACGCCCTCGGGCGCTTCCGTTCAGGATGCGGCCGGGCCGGCGGCGTCGGCCCCCGAAGACCGGGCCGCGATCGCGCGCTACGACTATCTGCTGAAGACCGCGATGCCGGAGCAGCTCGAGCAGGTGCACCGCGATGCGTTCGCGAGGCTCACGCCCGCGCAGCGCCAGCAGGTCGAGTCGCGTCTGCGTGATGAACTGCCGGCATCCGAACAGCCCGTCTCGTCGTCACCCGACGACTTGGCGCGCTCCGCCGTTCGCGGCGAGGCGCACAAGCCCGGCTTTTTGCGCGGACTGTTCTCGAAGCCCGCGGCGGCAGGCGCCGCGGGTGCTGCAGCCGGAGTCGGAGTGGGCGCCGTCGCGGGTGCTGGAATCGGCGTCGCCGGTGGGCTTCTTGCCGCGGTCGCCGGTGGTGCCGTGCTCAGTAGCGTTGCGGGGCCTCTGCTCGAACAGGCGGCAGGAATGGGCATCGACTTCGACGCGCTGGGCGGTCTCGAAGGCGGTCTCGACGGGCTCGAGGGCGGTCTCGGCGACATGGCCTCCGGCGCAGGCGAGTACGCGAGCGGCATCGGAGAGCACCTCTCCGGGCTCGGCTCCAACATCGAGATCCCTGGCCTCGGCGACCTCGGAAGCCTCTTCGGGCGCGATTAATCTCGCTACCCGCGCTATAACTCAGGCAAAACCGCTGTGCCGCAGGCGAAAACCACTGAATTGGTCAGTTCGACCTGAGTTGTAGCGCGTCACCCGTGCCAATCTGGAGTCGTGACCGAACTTCTCGTCGTTTTGGTGCTCGCTCTCGCCGCGATCGCGGCTTCCACCATGCTCGGACCGCGGCTGGGCGTCGCCTCTCCTCTGCTACTTGTCGCGATCGGTGTGGGGGCGAGCTTTCTGCCGGTCTTCGCCGAGGTCGAGATCGAACCGGAGTGGATTCTGGCGGGCGTGCTTCCGCCCCTGCTGTACTCGTCGGCCGTATCGATGCCGGCCATGAACTTCCGCCGCGAGTTCGGCGCCATCAGCAGCCTGTCGGTGGCCTTGGTGGTCGTCAGTTCGGTCGTGCTCGGCGTCTTCTTCATGCTCGTCATCCCCGATCTCGGCTTTGCGTGGGGCGTGGCGCTCGGCGCGATCATCAGCCCGACCGATGCCGTGGCGACGTCGATCGTGAAGCAGACCTCGGTGTCGAAGCGGGTCGTCGCGATGCTCGAGGGCGAGAGCCTGCTGAACGACGCGACCGCCTTGGTGCTGCTGCGCACGGCGATCGTCGCCACAGCCGCGTCGTTCTCTTTCTGGGGAGCCGTCGGCACCTTTGCATACTCCGTCGTGGTCGCTGCGATCATCGGAATCCTCGTCGGATGGGGCAATCTCGTGGTGCGCCGACGCGTCACCGATCCGACGGTGAACACGGTGATCTCGTTCGTCGTTCCCTTCGTGGCGGCTGTTCCTGCCGAGCTGCTCGGCGCATCCGGTCTCGTCGCGGCTGTTGTGGCCGGACTCGTCACGGGCATCCGCGCCCCGCGCTATCTCTCGGCGCAGAACCGGCTGTCGGACTCGCAGAACTGGCGCACGGTCGAGCTGGTTCTCGAGGGCGCCGTCTTTCTGACGATGGGCGTGCAGATCTCGTCGATCGTGGCGAATGTCGAGCGCGACCACGCGGGAGTCTGGACAGCGGTGCTCGTCGCTGCGGGAGCGCTCGTGCTCACGATCGTCGTGCGTGCCGGCTATGTGGCGCCCTTGCTCTGGGTGCTGTCGACACTGCGCAACCGCAACGAGAAAATGCAAGGCAGGCTGCTCGAGATGCGAGAGAAGATGAGCACGCCCGAGGGGGCGGAGCAGATGTTCGGCGAGATGAACGGGCGGCGACGCAGGGCATCCGACAATCAGATCGAGCGGCTGGGTCGGCGCGTCGTGCAGACCCTTGCCGACATCACCTACTTCCGCAATGCTCCACTCGGGTGGCGGGATGGCACAGCCGTCGTCTGGGCCGGCATGCGCGGGGCCGTCACGGTCGCGGCGGCACAGACGCTTCCCGAGGACACACCCCAACGGTCAGTGCTCGTGCTCATCGCATTCGCGGTGGCGGTCATGTCGTTGCTCGTGCAGGGCGGAACGATCGGTCCGTTGCTGCGCGCGGTCGCGCCGAAGGTCGACCAGGCCGCCGTCGACGCGCAGACGACCGCCGAGCGGACCAGGCTCATGCAGCTCTTGAAGACGAGCGCCGAGGCTGTTCCTCCGGGGCCGCCGGTCGAGCGGTCGATCAAGGGGTTCATCTCGTCGAAGCAGCACGAGCTGGCGGTGATCGACGCCCAGAGGGCCGCGCTGCTCGAGGCCAGAGACCACGGCACCTTCGACGCGGACGTGCTCGCGTACGCCCTGCAGATTCTCGATGCGTCCCAGATCGCGCTCGAGATGCGCGGTGGCCCGAAGGGCTGAGTCGAGTGGACGCGTTCAACAGGATGGATCGGCGGCACGCCGCGCGCGCGAACGTGCCACGCCGGCGGACGCGCAATCCATCCTGTTCAACCTCAGGCGAACGCTAGCCGAGCTGCTTCAGCGCCTCGATGGTTCCGCCCCAGTTGTGTGACGAGATCGCGTCGGCGAACGTGGAATCCCCGCGACCCGTGCCCAGCTTCTCGCCGGATGCGTCGTCGACGACGTCGACACGGTGGCCCTTCTCGGGGCTGTCGCCGCTACCCTCTTCAACGAACTCGATGCGCAGAACGCGTCCGTCGAGGCGGCCTGTGACCACGGCTCCCGTCTCGGTGTCATTCGAGCTGTCGGTCATGAAGGGTCCTGCTCCCAGCGTGGCGAGCGATTCGTTGACCTGGTTGATGAGTGACGACGTGTTCATGGTTCTCCTTGTCGTGAGCGAGGCCCCAGGCTAGTGGCGCACCCAGACGCATCGACAGGCCTTGACGGCGCAGGATCAGCCCGCGTCGCGCTTCTCGTAGGCGTCGCCGAGCCCCTTCATCGTCTCCATGTCGAGGGGCATCGAGGTGTGCTCGTGGGTGATCTTCCACCCGCCGTCGCGCTTCTCGAGTACCACCGTCATGCGGTTCATCATCGAGTCGACCTGCTCGCCGTCGGCAGTGACCTCGGCGTAGCGAACGGCGGCGTGTGCTGTAGCGAGGTCGTCTCTCACCGAGGTGACGACCTCGGTGAACCGCGCCTCACACAGCTTGTCGCCGAGGCTCTCGAACCACATGGTCACCATCGGTCGCCACGCATCGACGCCGGCGAACTCCCACATTCCCCAAGCATCGAAGACGAGGGTGTCGTCGGCGTAGAGGCCGAGGAAGCGCTCGACGTCTTTGGCCAGCACGGCCGACGTGTAGTTCTCGAACAGAGTGGTCACGGGGGTGGATTCAAGGGGCACGTGCTTATCCTGCCGTTCGGTAGCGGATCATGGTGAGCGGGCCGAAGATGGCGACCAGCCCCGCGCACCACAGGAGTGTGATGCTCAGCTCGCCCGACGCATCCATGCCGCCCATGAAATCGCGCACGGCCGTGACCAGGTGCGACACCGGGTTGACCTCGACGAAGGCCTGCAGCCAGTTCGGAAGCGTCGACGGTTCGATGAAGATGTTGCTCGCGAAGGTGAGCGGGGTGATCACGAGCATGCTCACCCCCATGACTGCGCCAGGCGTTCGCAGCACGAGCGCGAAGAACGTCCAGAGCCAGCTGAAACTGAACGCGAAGACCAGGATCAGCAGCACTGCCATGAGCACTCCGGGGACACCGCCCTCGGGGCGGTAGCCCAGCGCCAGCCCGAGCGCGATCGTGACAGTGGCGGAGATCGTGTAGCGCACAGCGTCGCCGAGCAGCATGCCGACCAGGGCCGACGGTCGCCAGATCGGCAGGGAGCGGAAGCGGTCGAACACGCCCCGATCGATGTCGGTGCGCAGCGTCGACCCCGTGTACATCGTGATCATGATCACGCCCTGCACGAGCAGGCCAGGCAGCACGTACTGCAGATAGCCGCCGACGCTTCCGGCGATCGCCCCGCCGAAGAGGAACGTGAAGAGCAGGGTGAACATCACCGGGAAGACGGTGACATCGAACAGCTGCTCGGGCACGTGCTTGATCTTGAGCAGCGCGCGCCAGCCGAAGGTCAGCGATGTCGACAGTGGGCGGGGGGGGGGGGGGCGCTCGACGTCGGCCAGCGCCGACCGCATAGCGGCCGCGAGCGACTCGGCGCTCGCGGGTGCGACGTCGGCTCGTTCGTCGAGCTTGTCGAGACGGGTCATGCTGCGACCTCCTCGTCGCTTGTGCTCTCTGAGGTGTGGCCCGTCAACGCGAGGAACACCTCGTCGAGCGAGGGCTGCCCGAGTGAGAACTGAGCCAATTCGATCTTCTCGGCAGCTAAGGCCGTGAGCGCGGATGTCACGATACCGGGGTCGGCGACCGTCGCGCTCAGCGCTGCGGGGTCGGCTTGGTCGCGAATCTCGACGCCCAGAATGCGATTCAGAACCTCGGATGCCCGTGGCCGGTCCGCCGGATTCATCACTCGCACGTGCAACGCCCCGTTGCCCACCTTCGCCTTGAGTTCGCTCGACGTGCCCTCGGCGATGACCTTGCCGGCATCGATGACGCTGATGCGGTCGGCCAACTGGTCGGCCTCGTCGAGGTACTGGGTCGTCAGCAGAACCGTCGTGCCCGATGAGACCATCGCCCTGATGATGTCCCACACCTCGTTGCGGCTGCGCGGATCGAGGCCTGTGGTCGGTTCGTCGAGGAACAGCAGCTCGGGGGTGACCACGATGCTCGCGGCGATGTCGATGCGGCGACGCATGCCACCGGAATACTTCTTGACCTGCTTGTCTCGCGCATCCGACAACCCGAACGCCGTTAGCAGCTCGTCAGAGCGCCGTGTGGCACGAGCGCCGGTGTAACCGAAGAGTCGGCCGATGAGTCGGAGGTTCTCGGCACCGGTGAGGTCTTCGTCGACCGAGGCGAACTGGCCGGTGAGGCTCACTCGGCGGCGTACCTCGTTGGCGTCGGTGACGACGTCGCGGCCGAGCACTCGAGCGGTGCCCGAGTCTGGTCTGGTGAGCGTCGCGAGCATGCGGATCGTGGTCGTCTTGCCGGCTCCGTTCGGGCCGAGAAAGCCGTGCACCCCTCCGCGAGGAATCGCTAGATCGATGCCGTCGACGGCGACTGTCTTCTTGAACGTCTTCACGAGCGCGTGCGTCTCGATGGCGAGGTCGGTCATGCTGCGCTCCTGATCTGTCGACGGCGACGAGTCTATTCCTAGTAGGAATATACCTATCAGGAACCTATGGTTATGTCCATGGTTAATTCCGCTCTGTCGACCACGGCGTACGCGCTGCTGGGCCTGCTCGTCTTCGACCGAGAGAATCCCGAGGGCATGACGGGCTACGAACTCAAGCAGCGCGCCGACTTCACGCTGCGTTATTACTGGGTCAGCCCGGCCATGAGCCAGATCTATACCGAGCTGCGCAAGCTGTCCGAGGCAGAGTTCGTCGAGACGGCGCCGTCGGATGGCCCGGCGCGGTATCGGGTGACCGAGCTCGGCGAGGAGCAGTTGCAGACCTGGCTGTTCCACGGCGAGGTCGGCTTTCCCATCCTCAAGCACCCCGTCGCTCTGCGCCTTCTGATGGGTCGCTTGTCGACGCCCGAACAGCTGGGCAGCATGCTCGAGGGGCATCTGGATGACCTGGCGGCGCGCCGGGCCGACCTGCAGGGTGTGCGAGACATGCTCGGCGATGAGCACCGCGTTCGCTATGCCGCGATGGTCGCCGATTGGGGTCTCGCCTACTACGACAGCGAGGCGCAGATCGTTGCGGGGCTGCGGGAGCGCCTCGACGGGATGGACTGACGGAGCTACTCGGCCAGCGCCGCGAGCTCTGCCATCACCCGGGGATGAGCGAGCACCCGAAAGTGCCCGCCCGTGTCAAGTCGCACGTTCTTGGCGCCGACCAGTTCGCTGCCCGCCGGAACGTGCGGATCGAACTCGCCGTAGACCGACACGATGCGATTATTGACCGTCTCGTCGTGGGCCAGGGCCAGGATCGTGGCGTTCTTCGGTGAAAAGATGCGCAGGCTCGGCAGCACCATCAGGCGCGCATAGAACGATCCCCCGAACGGAGCGGCGACGGCCAGCATCGAGTCGACGCGCGCGGCCTCGGCGCCCGCACTCATGACGTACTTGCCGATGAGCCCGCCCTTGCTGTGCGACACGACGACCACATCACGAAGGTCATGCTCCGCGAGGAACACCGACACGACATCGGCTGCCTCCACGACAGGGCGGTCGTTCCAGTCGAGCGCGTCGACGACGTACACCGGATGCCCTCGGTCGTGCATCGCTCGGATCAGCGGCTGCATAAAGCGCCAGGTCTCGTATACGCCGGGGATGACGACGATCGTGCGCGCCGCTCCCGAGCGGAACGACGTGGGGTCGGTTCTGCCGACGATCGCTCTGGCCTGCCAGTAGAGGGCGTAGGCGTAGTCGCGTGCCCACCACCCCGCGATGCGAAGTGCTCTCATCGGCGGGCGCTCCGATTGGCGCTCGTGCGAGCGATGGTCGACCGGATGGCCCCCGCCACCGCCTTCGGGGCGGTGAACTGCACGACGTGACGATTGCCGGGAACGGTGACGACGCATCCGACGGGAGCGAGATCAGCGAGACGGCGACACCAGTCGTCGCCGGCGATCGGGTCGTTGCCGCCACGGATGACCAGCAGTGGGCGGGTGAGCGCGGCCACGCGCTCGTCGACGGGATAGCTCAGCATGGGCTTCGACTGAGCCAGATAGTAGGCCGGGCCACAGCGCAGGTAGTCGAAGAACACCACGGCGTTCGTCAGCGGAGGCTCGCCCATGACGTCGACGGCCAGGGCGCGAGACTGGGCGGCGAGCGTGCGATGGGCGGAATCGGCAACCGGACCGATCGCGACCACCAGCGATACGAGGTCGGGTCTCAGGAGTGCGAGTTCGACGACCCACTGCACACCCATGGAGTGACCCACCAGCACCGCATCGCGCACGGCGAGCTCGTCGAGCACCTCCGCGACCAGCAACGCCATCTCGCGCACGCTCGCTGTGAACGCGGGTGTGGGGGTGCCGCCGAAACCGGGCAGGTCGAGCGAGTACACGGTCGAGTCTGTCTCGAGTTCGCGGTGAAGACGAGCGAAGTAGCGGTGCGATGTTCCGATTCCATGCACGAGTACGAATACACGGGAATGCTCGGCACTGCCGGATGGCACGGATGTGGTTGGGCCGCCGAGAACACGGATGCCGGTGGCCTCGTGCTCTGTAGATCGCATGTCTTCACGCTAGAGCGCTCGGTGCGACTGTTTCGTGGCGTTGACCCCGAACGAGCTGTCGGGTAGGAATCGACCGAGGACGATCAGAATCAGAACAGGGTCTGCTGCACGCGCTCCGGTGGGACGAGCGCGGTGAGCGTGGCCTTCACCGCGATGAGCCCAGGCTGTTGCGCTCCCGCCAGAAGCCGCAGCATGTCGGGGAGCCAGGCTTGCGCGTCTGAGGTGGCCGACGGCATCCGGTGTTTGAGCACGACGGGTGTGTCGCCGCCGTCGAAGCGCAGCGCGACGGTGAGCCCGCCGGCCGCGAGACCGGCCTTCGATGCGCGCTCGCAGACCCGAGTGATGCAGGCCTCCATGAGCTCCGAAGGAGTCCAGTCGGGGCGGTTGTAGCCCGAGATGGTTCCCTCGGAGGACAGGCTCGTTCTCGTCTCGACCGGGTTCAGCGTCGCATCGTCCGTGCCCGCGCGGATGCGGCACAGGCGGTGCGCCATGGTCGCTCCGCAGACGCGGCGGAGTTCGTCGGGGGAGATGCGGTCGAGGTCTGCGAGGCGGGCGACCTCGATGAGGCGCAATCGCTCGACGGTCTGTGCGCCGATTCCCCAGACGTCGGAGATGGGCAGCGAAAGCCGAAGCTCGGCTTCCTCTTCATCGGAGATGACGTGCAGGCCGTCAGGCTTCGCGGCGCGCGAGGCGAGCTTTGCCATGAGCTTGGTGCGCCCAATTCCGACGCTGATCGGAATGCCGAGTTCGCTCGCCACACGTCGCCGCAGCGATTGCCCGGCATCGAGGGCGGCCCGGATGTCTGTGGTGCCGACGTCGAGAAAGGCCTCCTCCATCGATCCCGGCTCGACCGCGCGAGCGCTGTCGCGAAAGATGTCGAAGAGGGCATCGCTGACCCGCTCTACCTCGGCGCGTGGAGTCTCGATCATCACCAGCTCGGGGCAGACGTGTTGGGCCTCGTGCACCTGCATGCCGCCACGGACACCCCGGAGTCGAGCCGGATAGTTGGCGCTGGCGATGAAGACATGAGCGATCGCGGCCATCGGCCTGTCGACGAGTTCGGGCCGACGCCGGAGGATCACCGAGGCGAAAAACGAGTCGGCGTCGACGTGCAGGAGGAGCGACGTGGCCACGTCCTCCATCGTACTGGTGTTCGAATGTTTCGCCGCGAGTACCGCGTTGCGGCGCCGGAGGGCGCGGCCTACTCGTCGTCGACGCTCTTCTTCCGGAATCTGGAGCGGGCGGATCGCCGCAGCCTGTAGATGCCCACCTCGACGATTCCCCCGACGGCCGCAAGGCTCGTGACGTAGAGCACTCCCGCCCAGATCGTGTGTGCCCCGCCCGTGCCCTGGTAGGTGTCGGCGATGTCCATGCCGAGGTGTATCCCGTCGAGAAAGGCTGGCACCGCTCCCGCTGCGATGATGGCGAGAAAGATCATCGCCATCGTCGAGAGCGAGAGCTGTCGCCACAGCCCGATGACGGCGGCGGCTACCGCCAGCACCACTCCCGCCGCCGCGGTGCAGATCACCCAGGCGATGTCTCGTCCGACATCCATGCCGTTTGCGGTGAGGCGCGCGTGGATCTCACCGAGAGTCGCCCCGGGGACTGCAGCGAGCGGATCCAGTACGAGTGACTCGACCGCCATCAGCGCGGCATAGGCCGCGACGAGAAGAACGCCGACCGCCGCGAGGAGTATGCGGCCTCTGGTCACTTCGCCGTAGTGCGCGTCGACCAGAGCGCCCAGGCCACCAGCAGGGGCTGGCCGAACAGGCGCCCGACGCGCTTGGCGTCGGAGTCGAGACCGAACGCATCCCTGTGGTGAATGGCCTGCGCGATGTTGCCCGGGAAGATCGCGGTGAAGAAGGCCGCGGCCAGTCCGCCGACGCGTGCCCGCTGCGACCGCGGCGCGAAGAGCAACGCTGCGCCGAGCGTGATCTCGGCGACGCCGCTCAGCAGCACCGTCGTGTCTTCTTCGAGAGGAACGAACTCGGGTACCTGGGCGCGAAAGTCGTCGCGTGCGAACGTGAGGTGGCTCGTTCCGGCGAGAACGAGGATGGCGCCCAGAGCGATGCGTGCCGCCGTGCGGCCCTTGGATGCGGGCTTGTCGAGCTGTTTCGTCATGGCGGCTCCTCGTGAGAATCGAATGGTGTGCTTCGACGATACGCCTCGGGTGCGACGGCACAGCATCGAGCGTGAAGGTGCGACGAGCGGATGCGCCGGGTCGGCTATCACCGCCGTGGCCGTTAATCTACGGGTCGGCCTCACCGGACACAGGCTCCGTACATTGGCGGCATGAAGAAAATCATCGCTACGACCATGGTGGGTTCCGCCGCGCTGCTTCTTCTCACAGGATGTGTGGGCGAAGCGCAGGACACTAACAAGATCGGCACGGCGACCCCCACTCCCTCCGTGTCGGAGACTCCGACGCCGACTCCGACAGAGACGCCCACCCCGACGCCGACGCCCACGGAGACTCCCTTCGAGCCCGACAACATCTGACGAGGCAGCGCCCTGGCTGTCAGTGCGGAGCGATAGCCTGCGGAGCATGAAATACGTGACCCTCGGAACGACTGACCTGACCGTTTCGCAGCACATTCTGGGGCTGATGCGCATCCCCGAGCTGTCGGCATCCGAGATTCGGGCCCTCGTGGGCGACGCCCAAGCCGAGGGCATCACCTTCTTCGACCACGCCGACATCTACGGCTCGGGCGGCAGCCCAGACCACGTGTGCGAGAGCCTGTTCGCCGACGCGTTGAACTACACCGCGGCCGAGCGCGAGCAGATGGTCTTGCAGACGAAGTGCGGAATCCGTCCCGGATACTTCGACTTCTCGGCCGAGCACATTCTCGACTCCGTGAACGGCTCGCTCAAGGCGCTGAAGACCGACTACCTCGATCTTCTGCTTCTGCATCGGCCGGATGCGCTGGTCGAGCCAGACGAGGTCGCGGCGGCCTTCGACCAGTTGCACTCCGAGGGCAAGGTTCGCCACTTCGGCGTCTCGAACCACACGCCGGGGCAGATCGAGCTGCTCACGAAGTCGGTGTGTCAACCTCTCGTCGTGAACCAGCTGCAGCTGAGCATCACCCATGCTCCCTCGATCACCTCGGGGCTCGCCATGAACATGGCGCACGTCGAGCAGTCCGTCGACCGGCACAACGGCGTACTCGACTACTGCCGCCTCAACGACATCACCGTGCAGGCGTGGTCGCCGTTCCAGTCGGGTGCGACGGGAGGCGTCTTCATCGGCGACCGCGAGAACTACGCCGAGCTGAACGACGTTCTCGACGACCTCGCGGCCACCTACGCCGTGACGCCCACCGCGATCGCGGCCGCCTGGATCACTAGGCATCCGGCACGCATCCAGCTGGTGCTGGGAACGACAAAGGGTTCGCGCCTGCGCGAGGCCGCCGCTGGCTCGGAGATCGAGCTCACGCGGCCGGAATGGTACCGACTGGCGGTCGCGGGAGGGGCGCTGCTTCCCTGAGGCTGCGGCGCACCTCCGCGACTACGCTGGTCTGATGCTCACCGCCGGAGTCGATCTCGCCGCCGAGAACAAGGGCACGGCGCTCGCGGTCATCGACTGGTCTGGGCCTCGCGCGGCCCTGACCGAGCTCCGACTCGGCGTGGGCGATGACGCCATTGCCGAGGCCGCCACGACGGTCGAGAAGCTCGGCATCGACTGTGCGCTCGGCTGGCCCGACGAGTTCGTGAGTTTCGTCGTGGCCCACGCCGATCACGAATCCGTCGACGGGCCCGCCGTCGACGGCGGCATGGACTGGCGCCGCACCCTCGCCTACCGTGAGACCGATCGCGATGTGAGGGCCAAGACGGGTCGTTGGCCACTCAGCGTGTCGACCGACCGGCTCGGCCTCACCGCGATGCGCTGTGCGGGGCTTCTCGGTCGCATCCAGGCTCGGGGTGTCGAGGTCGACCGCTCGGGCTCCGGCGTCGTCGTCGAGATCTATCCCGGTGCGAGCCTCCGGCTCTGGGGGTTCGACACGACCGGCTATCGCGTGAGCGAGGCCGCGCGAGAGCTTCTGCTGGCGCAGGTTCTGGATGCCGCCCCCTGGCTCGACCTGCAGGGTCACGGCGAGCTCATGGTGCGGTCGGGCGACGCGTTCGACGCGGTGATCGCTGCCCTCGCTTCGCGGAGCGCAGCTCTAGGCCACTATGAACCGCCACCTCGAGAGCAGCTCGCCCGAGCGCGCCGCGAGGGCTGGACCGCCCTGCCGACGACGCCGCTGGCCGCGCTGATCTCTTCGCCGGTCGAGTAGCCGCGCGAGGAACGAGCCGGCGTATCGAGACCACCCGGTGGCCTCGATACGGCCGCGGGCGGCCTACTCGACCAGCGCGGCCGGGGGTGGCCTACTCGACCAGCGCGGCCGGGGCGGCCTACTCGACCAGCGCCGTCCTGCCGCCCTAGAGCACAGCCGCCGCAGGAGCCGCGACGCGCAGGAAGTCGATCTTCGCGGCCGCCTCCGATGCGGCCGGAGCCGTATAGGCGACGATGCGCAGATCGGTGCCGGCGACGCTGAACACATCGCAGTCGAGTTCGATATCCCCGACCAGTTCGTTGCTCACGACCTTGCTCTCCGACTGGTGCTCGCCCACGATTCCGCTCTCCCACAGCTCCTTGAACGGCTCGCTCGTCGAGAGCAGCTCCTGAACGAGGGCACGCACTCCGCGGTCGTCTGGATAGCGACCGGCCACGCGACGGAGGTCGGCGACGAGAGACGTGCCGAAGGCATCCACGCTGCCGGATCGGCGGACGATGCGACCCCCGCCCGAGCCGAGCGAGAGATTGCCGAAGTGCGCGCGCAGCAGATTGGGGCGACCCGAGGCGGGCCGCACGGGCTCGCCGAGAAGGGCCACCCACAGCGGGCTCCAGCTCAGCAGATCCCACGACGCGGTGAAGACCGCGACGGGAATCTCGCCCAGTCGCGCGACCAGCCGCTGCACTCCGGGAGGGATGTGCGCCGGAACCTCGTTGGGCGAGGGGGGAAGCAGCCCGGCGAGCACGAAGAGGTGATCGCGCTCGGCATCGGTGAGCTGAAGCGCTCGAGCGAGCGCAGAGGCGACCTGCTCCGAGGGGCGACGAGCGCGGCCCTGCTCGAGGCGAACGATGTAGTCCACGCTGAGCCCGGCGAGCGCGGCCAACTCCTCGCGGCGCAGTCCGGCCGCCCGGCGCGCATCACCAGCGGGAAAACCGACATCGAGCGGCGACAGGCGGTCGCGCCACGCTCGAAGGACCGTTCCGAGATCGCCGTGCGCATCCTGCATTCATTCAGTGTGCCAGCGCCCGACGCGTCGTGGGTGGTACTGAGCGTCCATACGCCGAGGCGGGCCACGACAGCGCGCCGCGGAGGCCGCAGACTTCTGACCATGACAACAACACTGATCAGCGGGGCCAACAAAGGCCTCGGCTATGAAACCGCCCGCCGACTCATCGAAGCCGGGCACACCGTGTGGATGGGCGCACGAGACGAGACTCGGGGCCGAGCAGCCGCTGAGGCGTTGGGAGGCCGGTTCGTGCAGCTCGACGTGACGAGTGACGACTCCGTCGCCGCCGCGGTCGCGACCGTCGAGGCTGCAGGTGGCCTCGACGTGCTCATCAACAACGCTGGAGTCAGCGGCCCCTTCGCTGCCGCCGAGGATCTCACCGCCGACGACGCCGCATTCGTGTTCGGCACGAACGTGCTGGGCATCGTGCGCATGACGCTGGCGTTCCGGCCTGTGCTGCTGCGCTCGAACGAGGCGACGATCGTGAATGTGACGAGCGGAATGGGCTCGTTCTCGTTCGTGCTCGACCCGGAGCACGTCGAGTCGCAGATCGTCGCACCTCTCTACCAAGCATCGAAGTCCGCGGTGACCATGCTCACGGTTCAGTACGCCAAGGCGTTCCCCGAGATCCGCATCAACGCCGCCGATCCCGGCTACACGGCCACCGAGTTCAATAACCACAGCGGTCCGCAGACGGTGACCGAGGGCACGGATGCGATCGTCGAGCTCGCCACCCGGGGCGGCGCTGGGCCGACGGGCACGTTCATCAACCGCGACGGCGTCGCCCCCTTCTAGAGGGCGGCGCTCTCCTCCCGTTCGCACGCGCCGGGCGAAGAAGGTCAGCGCATCGACTGACCGACATCGATGCGATTGCCGTCGGGGTCGCAGAAGACGAATCCACGCACGCCGTAGTCGGCATCGCGGAGACCCTTGATCATGCGAACCCCCGCGGCATCCATCGTCGAATACAGCGCAGCCGCGTCATCGACGAGCAGATGGGCGACGTTGTGGCTGCCGCCGTGGTGATTCTTGACGAGCGTGAGATGCAGCTCCGCAGCCCCGTTGCGCACGATGGCGAAGCCCACGGGCTGGCCGTTGGTGAAGTGCACTTCGAGGGCGAGGAACTCTCGAAAGAACGAGATCGAACGATCGATGTCGGTGACAGCGAGTGTCGGCGCGAAACGGCCGAGCTTCACGGTGTGGGGGGTTGAGTTCGTCATAGGATGCCTCTCGTCGCGCTCACTCCGAAGGCGGTGCTTCTCGGTGTAGTCGGCGCGGTGGCCCTCGGAAGCGAGATTACCAGCCGTGACGGACGGCGAGGCTCACAGTTTCATGTGTTGAGCGAAGCGGATGCGTCGGTGGAGAAGCCGCGCGAGGAACGAGCCGGCGTCTCAATGCCATCCGGGATACCCGGTTATTCTGGCGGGATCGGGAGGGGACCGAGATGGCTGCTAGAAAGAGCGAAAGCGACGACGACAAGGCCAAGCGGGGCGCGTCGCGTCGTAACTTCCTCCGCACGGCGGGCATCGGGGTCGCGGGTCTTGCGGTGGGCGGGGCAGCGGTCGGCGGCGTCACCGCCGGCATCCGTTCGTCTGACACCGATGACGACGAACTGGGCTTCTCGCCCCTGCCGGTTCGGCACGAGCCGGGCTTCGACCACGTGGTCGTGATCATGTTCGAGAACCGCTCGTTCGACCACATGCTGGGCTGGCTCTACGAGTCGGGGCAGGAGCCCGCGGGTCAGACCTTCGACGGGCTCCATCAGGGGCAGTACAGCAACCCGGGGCCTTCGGGCGACACGGTGCCCGCCCACGTCTACAGTGGTTCGACCGACCGCATCATGGCACAGCCCGACCCCGACCCCGGCGAGTTCTACCCCCACGTCAACACCCAGCTGTTCGGAACGATCGACCCCGAGAGCAACTCCGATCTGAAGAACGGCCTTCAGGAGCCGTGGAACCTTCCGAACGACGCGTCGACTCCGAAGAACGACGGCTTCGTGAAGGACTACATCGTGAACTCCACGCTGTCTCGCGGGCGCGCGCCGACACCCGAGGAATACGCCGTGGTGATGGGTGGGTTCTCGCCCGCGATGCTTCCCGTGCTGTCGACCCTGGCGAAGAGCTTCGGCGTCTACGATCACTGGCACGCCGCTGTTCCCTCGCAGACGTTCTGCAACCGCTCGTTCTTTCACGCGAGCACCTCGCACGGCTTCGTCACGAACGTCGAGGGTGGCGGCATCGACAAATGGCTGGATGCTCCGGCCGTGCCGACCGTGTTCAGTCGGCTCGACGAGGCGGGCAAGTCGTGGCGCGTGTACTACGACGCTCAGCAGGTCGTCTCGCTCACCGGGCTGCTGAGCGCCCCGTCGCTGCAGAAGTACTGGAAGAGTCACTTCCGCAGCATGGAGCAGTTCCACGAAGACGCGGCCAAGGGCAAGCTGCCCGACTATGCATTCGTCGAGCCGCGGATGGTGTTCGATCACAACGACATGCATCCGCCGGTCGTGCGGCCGGCGCACGATAAGACCGATCCCACGACCCCCGAGATGGAGTCGGCTTTCTCGGACATGCGGGCCGGCGAGCAACTCCTCGGCGAGGTGTACACGTCGATCAAAGACGGAGCCTCGACCGCCGGCTCGAACGCGATGAACACCGTGCTGCTCGTGACCTTCGACGAGCACGGCGGCCTGTACGACCACGTCGCGCCGCCCGCTGCGGTGCCTCCCGTGAAGAACGAGGCTCCCGGCGAGATGGGATTCGCGTTCGACCGTCTCGGCCTGCGGGTTCCCACCATCGTGGTCTCGGCCTACACCCGAGCCGGCACGGTGATCAACGACCAGATGCATCACGGGTCGCTCGCGAAGACCCTCGCCGAGTTGCACGGGCTCGAGCCTCTGACCGAGCGCGACGCATCCGCCACGCCGATCTTCAACGCGGTGAATCTGAAGAAGCCGCGCCAGCCCGCCCTGTGGCCCACGGTCACCCCGGCCTACGTTCCGCCGAACCCCGAGGCGAATCCGCGCTCCGACAAAGAGAAAGACCGAAAGCGCCCGCTGACCCCGCCCGGGCTCGGACTCATCGGCATCCTGCTGGCCCGCTACGAGCCGGATGCGCCGGTGCCCGACAACTACGCCGACGCCTACGACGTGCTGGTGAAGCACGGCTACGGACTGTTCGGGGTGCGCGACTGAGGTCGGACTCCGTCTTACAGGACGTTTCGTGAATCGGCCGGTGTGTCATCGGTCGAAACCCGGTGTGTCGACGATTCGTCCTGTAGAACGATCGAGCCGCCCTCGAGATGAGAGCGCAGCGCCTGCATCGCGTCGTCGAGAGCGGCGAGCTGCTCTGCCGTCAGGGCACTGACGAACAGCCTCTGCACCGAGTGGAGGTGTGGCGACGAGGCTCGGCGGAAGCTTCGGGCGCCCTCGTCGGTGAGCACGACCCAGGCGCTGCGGCTGTCATCGCCCGATCGCTCCCGCGAGATCAGCGCGCGCCGTTCCATGCGTCCGAGATGGTGCGAGAGCCTGCTCCGTTCCCATCCGACCTGCTCCGCCAGCGGCGACGAGCGCATGCGGTGGCCGGGCTGTTCCGAGAGGGCGAGCAGTACCGCGTAGTCGCCCGACGAGGTGCCGGATGTCCGCTGCAGCTCGGCCTCGAGGGTGCGCTTCACGAGGTCGGTCGTCTCGGTGAAGGTGCGCCAAGCCTGAAGCTCGTCGCGGGTCGGCGACTTCCGACCGTCCGAGCGGCCGTCGGTCCGAAGGCCGGGGAGGCGCTCCGGTTTGTTCCCGGGAATATTCACGACCCTCCATTCATTTGACATGTCAATTACATCATCAAAGGACGCGATCATGGCAGACATCGAATTCGGGCTCGACACCTTCGGAGACATTCCGCAGACCGACACGGGGGAACTCGCATCCCACGCGCAGGCGATCAGGCACGTCGTCGCCGAGGCCGTGCTCGCCGACCAGCTCGGCATCGAGGTTTTCGCTGTCGGAGAGCACCACCGGCCGGAGTACGCCATCTCGAGCCCCGAGACTGTGCTGGCGGGCATCGCGACGCAGACCGAGCGCATCCGGCTGAGTTCGGGCGTCACTGTTCTGAGCTCCGACGACCCTGTTCGTGTATTCCAGCGCTTCGCCACGGTCGATGCGCTCTCGAACGGGCGCGCCGAGGTGATCCTGGGCCGCGGCTCGTTCACCGAGTCGTTCCCCCTCTTCGGCTACGACATGAACGACTACGGCACTCTCTTCGAAGAGAAGATCGAGCTGTTCTCGCGCCTCCTCACCGAGCAGCCCGTGAGCTGGAGCGGCACGACCCGAGCAGCGCTGCACGATGCCGACGTCTTTCCGAAGACCGAGTCGGGGCATCTCTCGACCTGGGTCGGCGCGGGTGGATCGCCCCAGTCGGTCGTGCGCACTGCGCAGTACGGATTCCCCCTGATGCTGGCCATCATCGGTGGCAGCCCCGAACGTTTCGCGCCCTACACCGATCTCTACCGACGCGCGGCCGAGCAGTTCGGCAGCACCGCGCATCCGATCGGCATGCACTCGCCGGGCTTCATCGCCCGCACCGACGATGAGGCCAAAGAAATCTTCTTTCCGCACTACAAAGTCATGCGCGACCGCATCGGAGCCCTGCGCGGCTGGCCGCCCCTGACCCGCGCCGAGTTCGAGAACGAGGTCGCGCACGGCTCCATGTATGTGGGCTCGCCCGAGACGGTCGCCCGTCGCATAGCGAGCGCGATCGCTACGCTGGGGGCCGGGCGATTCGACTTGATCTACTCGGCCGGCACTACCCCGATGAGCGACCGGATGCGCGCGGTCGAGCTCTACGGAACCGAGGTCGTTCCCCTCGTCCGCGACATCCTGGCCTGAGAGGCGCACCCATGCATTCCTTGACCGACCCGCAGCAGGCGACCATCGGCATCCTCGGCGCCGGAAAAGTCGGCACCGTACTTGCCCGGCTCGCGATCGCGGCCGGCTACCGCGTGCTCATCGCGAGCTCGCGGCCGCCCGCCGCGATCGAGCTCACCATCGACGTGCTGGCGCACGGCGCCGAGGCGACGACGGCGACGGATGCCGCGGGCCAGGCCGATCTCGTCATCCTGGCCCTGCCGCTGGGCAAGGCCGTGCCGCTCGACGGACACCAGGCGCTGCCGCTCGACGAACTGCGCGGCAAGATCGTGATCGACGCGATGAACTACTGGTGGGAGGTCGATGGCGTTCGCCCGGATCTGACCGGTGACGACGTCACGACCAGCGAGCTCGTGGCGGCAGCCCTGCCCGGCTCACGTCTGGTGAAGGCGTTCAACCACATGGGATACCACGACCTCGACGAGGGCTCCCGGCTGGCCGGTGACTCGGACCGCAAGGCGATCGCCCTCTCGGGAGACGACGTCGCGGCGAACGACGTGGTCGCCGACCTCATCGACTCTCTCGGCTTCGACCCTGTCGACCTCGGCCCGCTTGAAGAGGGTGCGGTGCTGCAGCCGGGCCGCGAGCTGTTCGGGGCGAACCTCAGTGCTGCCGAGATCAGAGACGTCGTGGAGCAGGCTGCCGCCTGACGGAACGGGCGCGAGTGCGGCTACGCCGCCACCTCCTGCAGTGCGCGCAGGTGCACGGCGGCCCACGAGCGGAACGGCTTCCACGCCTCGGCGACCTTGTCGATCGAGCGGTCGGCGCCGTAGCGCTTCGTGACCTCGTCGCTCAGTCGGCCCTCGTTGCGAGGCAGCACATCGGGGAAGTTCGCACCGCGGATCACCACGAGCTCGGCCGAGAACGGTCCCATGCCGAGGATGCTCTGCACCTGGGCGAACGCGGTGGCCGGCTGCAACGAGCGCAGGTAGGGGCCGGAGAGCCGGCCGTCGAGAGCGGCCTCGGCGACCGCGTGCAGGTACTCCGCCTTGCGTCCGGGCAGATTGAGTGACGCCCCGAGCAGGGCGGCCGGAGACGGAAAGGCCCCGTCGTCACCGAGCTGCTGCGTGAGCCGCGTCTTGATCGCCGCCGCCTGCCGCCTCTGCATACGTTGCGACAGCAGTGACCACACGGCTGCCTCATAGGGCGAGAAGAAGCCGCAGGGTCGGAACCCCGGGAGTCGTCGCTGCGCGTCCGCGATCACGTCATCCCGTGCCGCTACATCCGGCCACGCGCGACCATCGATGTCTATCGACAGCAGCCGACGAACCTGTTGGGTCGCGGCATCTAGCTCGCCTGGACCCTCGACCACGATGCGGACCGACGGCCCATCCTGGGTGACGACGGCATCCACTCGCTGCCAATCGGTGTCGCTCAAAAAGGTCGCGTGGATTCCCTCGGCCTGCGTCTGGGATGCAAGTCTGCCGGGGGCGAAACCCTCCCAGAATCGCTTGGTGGTGGCGAGCGACCAGGGCCCGACAACGTCGTGAACGGTCTCGAGTCGAGTCATGGATCAGACCTTATCGTGCAGCGTGACGGCGTAGCCGTCGGGGTCGGCGAAGGTGAAGGTGCGGCCGAACGGTCCGTCGATGGGCGCCGAGGTGATCGTGAACCCGTCGGCCACGAGGGTGTCGTGGATCTGCTGCGCATCGGGCGCGTGCATCCAGACGCCGATGCCCAGACCGAGCTGAGCGCCGGAGTTCAGATCGACGCCGGGCATCGCGTCGCGCACCGCGAAGGCCGCGGGCGTGGTGGCGAAGACCACGGCGTGAGGCGGGCCGGCCTGGCGGGCGAACCCGAGGTACTTCTCGTAGAAGGCGGCAGACGCCTCGATGTCGCGGACCTGAAGTGAGATGAAGCCGGGGCCGGATGCGGTCATGAGATTCTCCTTGGTTATGTCAGTTTGTTGACATCACCAGTATGTCAGAATGTTGACATGAGTCAAGGCGCTTCAGGAATCGAATTGAGCACGTCGTTGGGGTACCTGATGAAAGAGGTGGCCAGTGCCTTGCGCGCGGCGATGGAGGCCGTGCTGCGCCCGCTCGGGATGAGCGTGACCCACTACTCGTGCCTCGAGCTGCTCGCACAGCGTCCCGGCCTGTCGAACTCCGAACTCGCCCGAGGAACCTTTGTGACCCGACAGGCGATGAACGTTCTGCTGCAAGCGCTGGAGGCGGATGGCCTCGTGACGCGATCGGAGCAGCCCGCATCGGGGCGAGCGCTGCCCACGCAGCTGACCGCCGCGGGCCGCGCCCAGCTCGCAACGGCGAGTGCCGCGGTGAAGGGGGTCGAAGACCGCATGAAGTCGCAGCTCTCGTCGAAAGATCAAGACGCTCTGCGCGCGATGCTCTCGACCTGCGCGGCGTCGTTGCGCGCCTAGCTCATCGGGTTCCCGTATTACAGGACGATGTGACCCGGTCGCGGCGCGTCACTAGAGGAAACGCCGAGACGGGGCCGATCTGTCCTGTAATCAGAAAATTGGCCTAAGCGGGATCGGACAGCACGGCGGAGATCAGCGCGATGCCACCGGCGACGAAGGCGACGAGAGCGATGGACGCCAGTGCCGACGCCACCGCGGCCTGCAACGCCCAGCCGCGCGCCCGCGGAATGAGGCAGACGAGAAGAAGCGCCGCCGTCGGCGCGACCAGGCAGGCGATGAGGCCGGCGTCGGAGATGGTGACGCCGAGCACGCTGAGTATGAGGTAGCAGAGCGGCACCCCGGCGACGCCGACGATGGCCCCGACGGCGATCGCGCCCGGCCGCAGCCTGCGCGGCGAGGGGCGGCTCTCGGCGAGCCGGGCGGTCGTGGGCATGGGCCCATCCTTCACCCATCGGTGGCCGAAGGGAACAGGCGTCGCCCGCTGAAGCTGCCGCAGAGAATCGTTCGATACGATGCTGAGGCACGAGCAGAGCCGATCGTCATGGTCGGTGGCTGCGTCCTGATCTCCGACAGAGAAGTAGACCGTAGATGACCGCATCGACCATCGACCCCTCAATCGCCCGCTCCTGGCTGCTCGTCTCAGGCATCAGATCCGAAGAGTTCGACGCGGCCAGCGATTCTCGCGCCGACCAGATCATTCTCGACATCGAAGACGCCGTCGATCCCAAGCTGAAGGCGGATGCGCGCGGCTCGGTCATCGATTGGCTCACCGCCGGCGGCGCCGGCTGGGTGCGCATCAACGACCGCAGCACGGACTTCTGGAGCGACGACGTCGACGGCCTCAAGGGTGTTCCGGGCCTCTCGGGCGTGATGCTCGCCAAGACCGAATCGGCCGAGCACGTCACCGAGACGTTCGACCGCCTCGGCGGCACGGTGCCCGTTCTCGCGCTCGTCGAGTCGGCGCTGGGAATCGAGGAGGCGCCGTCGATCGCCCGGGCTCGCGGAGCCTTCCGGCTCGGCTTCGGCAGCGGCGACTATCGGCGCGACACGGGCACGAGCGCCGACGATCTCGCCATGGCGTATCCGCGTTCGCGCCTCGTCGTGGCCAGCCGCATCGGCAATCTCCCCGGCCCCATCGATGGTCCGACCGTCGGCAGCAGTCACCCGGTGCTGCGGCAGAAGTCGGAGCACGCCGTGGCCATGGGGCTCACGGGAAAGCTGTGCCTCGACCTCGATCAGCTCTCGGTGATCAACGAGACCATCAGCCCCACGGTGTCGGATGCGACGTGGGCGCGCGACTTCCTCGACGACTTCGAATCGCGCGGCCGGGTCATCCGCGACGGCAGCGACCTACCGAGGCTCGGTCGCGCCGAGAAGATCGACCGCCTTGCCAAGGCATTCGGGATCCAGCCGATCGCGCGCCGCTAGCAGCGGGCGGAGTGCCGGAGGGCACCTACTACCGGCACTCGCCGCGGCGGCTAGACCGCGCTCGAGTTGGTCCAGAGGTTGATGTCGCGGTCGCCGGCCAACTCGTCGATGCTCGAGAGCTCGTCGCTCGTGAATGCGAGATTCTGCACCGCGCCCAGGTTGTCATCGAGCTGCTTCACCGACGAGGCACCGATCAGCACCGAGGTCACGCGCTCGTCGCGAAGCGCCCACGACAGCGCCAGCTGCGCGAGCGTCTGCCCGCGCCCTGAGGCGATCTCGTTGAGGCCCCGAACCCGCTCGAGTGTCTCGTCGGTCAGCATCCGCTTCTGCATCGAGCCGCCTCGCGCGCCGCGCGAATCGGCGGGGATGCCGTCGAGGTAGCGGTCGGTGAGCAGTCCCTGGGCGAGCGGTGAGAAGGCGATGCATCCCACACCGAGGTCGCCGAGAGTGTCGAGCAGGCCGTCCTCGATCCAGCGGTTGAACATCGAGTACGACGGCTGGTGGATGAGCAGGGGAGTGCCGAGGTCGGCGAGAATGCGGGCGGCCTCCAGAGTGCGCTCGGGCGAGTAGCTCGAGATGCCGGCGTAGAGCGCGCGCCCCGACTGCACGGCAGTATGCAGCGCGCCCATCGTCTCTTCGAGGGGAGTATCGGGGTCGGCGCGGTGGCTGTAGAAGATGTCGACGTAGTCGACGCCCATGCGCGAGAGGGACTGATCGAGCGAGGCGAGCAGGTACTTGCGCGAGCCATGGTCGCCATAGGGGCCGGGCCACATGTCGTAGCCGGCCTTCGTCGAGAGCACGAGCTCGTCCCGATAGCCAGCGAAGTCCTCGGCGAAGATGCGGCCGAAGTTGGTTTCGGCGCTGCCATAGGGCGGGCCGTAGTTGTTCGCGAGATCGAAGTGCGTGACTCCCGAGTCGAACGCGCGGCGCAGGATCGCGCGCTGCGTCTCGATGGCCACGTCGTCACCGAAGTTCTGCCAGAGCCCGAGCGACACGGCGGGCAGCTTGAGGCCGCTTCTGCCCGTACGTCGATAGGGAAAGCTGTCGTAACGGGCGGGGTCTGCGAGGTAGGTCATCTGTCGATCATGGGTCACCGAGCGGATGCCGCGCTACCCGGTTGCGCTGTCGGCGAGGCTGCTCAGAAAAAAGTTTGGCGAAGGTGCATCCAAACGATGACCTCCGAGGGAAGTGCTCTGTGTAGGCAGTTTTCTCTCCGCCCCTCGGGGCGCTACCAGGAGGTACCCATGCGCAAGACCCTCATCGCCGGCATCGCTGCCGGCGCGCTCGTCGCCGTTGCAGCCGCTCTCCCCGCATCGGCAGCGGAAGGCGACGCTCAGCTGTCGGTGCTGCACGCCGTTCCCGGCGTCACCGTCGACGTCTACGTCAACGGAGCGCTGACTCTCGACGACTTCACGCCCGGAACACTCGCCGGTCCACTCCCGTTGCCCGCCGGAACCTACTCGGTGGCGATCACCGCGTCAGACGCGGCCGACGCCAGCGCGCCCGTGATCGGTCCGGTCGACCTCACACTGGCGGCGAATGGAAACTACACCGCCGTCGCACACCTCGATGCGGCCGGAAAGCCCACCGCGACCCTCTTCACGAATGACACAGCCACCCTCGCCGCCGGCGAGGGACGCCTGACCGTGCGCCACGTCGCCGCCGCCCCCGCGGTCGACGTTCTCGCCGGAGGCAGCCCCGTGATCACGAACCTCGCGAACCCGGGCGAGTCCGTGCTCACCCTTCCCGCCGGCACCGTGTCGGCGTCGGTCGCCGCCACAGGAACCACCGACCCTGTGATCGGGCCGGCCGACGTCGACGTGGCCGAGGGAACGAACACCATCGTCTACGCGTGGGGCAGCCTCTCTGACGGCAACCTGGCCCTCGCCGTGCAGACCATCGGCGGACTGCACTCCAACCCCGGCGGAGTCCCTGCGGGAACGGCCGGTCTGGTCGCGACCAACAAGCCCGCCGACTCGTCCGGTCTGCTGATCGGCGGTGCGTTCGCCCTGCTGCTCGCCGCACTCGGCGCCGGCGTCGTTCGCAAGCGCCTCGTGGCGAAGGACGCGCGCTGACCGGCAGCCGCACCCCAGCCGCCGCGGTCCGGGCTCACGCAGCCCGGGCCGCGGCGTTCGGCGCGCTCGCGCTCGCGTCGGTTCTTCTGGTCTCCGGATGCGGCGCGGCCCCCGCGTCGGTCGGCTCCCCAACGCCGACCGGGGTCGCGGAGTCTTCGACACCCACGCCGACGGCGACCAGCGCTCCCGCCGCACCGGCGGCATCCGGGGTGCCTCGCACCGACGCGGCCCTCGGGGCGCAACCGGCCGAACCCGTGGTGCAGCCCGCCCGGGTGCAGGTTCCGTCGCTCGGGATCGACGTGGTCGTGTCACCGGAGGGCGTCGATGCCAAGGGTGCGCTCGCTCTCTCCGACGATCCGGCGATCGCGTCGTGGTACCGGTACGGTCCGACACCCTGGAGCGCCTCAGGTACCAGCGTGATCGCCGCCCATGTCGATTCGTTCGACTACGGGGTCGGCCAGTTCGCCCTGCTCAAGGACGCGCCCTCGGGCACGGAGATCGTGACGACGTCGGTCGACGGGCAGACGGCGAGGTTCTCGGTTGAGAGCGTCTCGATGGTCGACAAGAACGGTGTCGATTGGAACGCCGTGTTCGACCGCGCAGGGGCGCATCGGCTGGCGCTCATCACCTGCGGGGGAGAGTTCAACTACAGCACCGGTCACTACCTCAGCAACGTGATCGTCTACGCGGCGCCGATCGCGTGATGGGTGATGCCAAGTATGCTCGACCGTACGCTGACTCATCGCCCAGAATCCCCCTCCGATCCCAGGTTTTCGCCTCGTGCGATCGGGGTGTCCACCAGGAAGCCGCACGCTGACGTGACCGACGTATCCACCGACGACGCCGCGCTGGTCGACGCCTTCTGCTCGGGCGACGATCGCGCCTTGGCCGGCGTCTACGAACGATGGTCGTCGCTCGTGTACACGTTGGCGCTGCGGTCGTTGGGCGACTCGCGCGACGCGGAGGACGTGACTCAGAAGGTCTTCGTCGCCGCGTGGAGAGGGCGCGAGAAGTACGACCCCGAGAGGGCGAGCATGGGCAGTTGGCTGGTGGGGATCACGCGGCACTCGATCGCCGATGCTCACGAGACGCGCAGCCGGATGCGCCGGGCTGATGAGGCGCATGCCCTCGAGAACGCGGCGGCGGTCACCGACGATACGGCGCACGTGGCCGATCGGTTGATGATGGCCGACGAGCTCGAGCGTCTCGACCCGGTGCCGCGCACGATCATGAAGCTGGCCTTCTTCGCCGATCTGACGCACGCGCAGATCGCGGAGAGGCTCGAGTTGCCTCTGGGCACCGTGAAAAGTCATATCCGTCGAAGTCTGTCTCGGCTACGAATACGTTTGGAGGTGAACGATGGCACACATTGATGCAGACCAGCTGGCCCTGATCGGGCTGGGCGAACTCTCGCCGAGCGACGAGGAGGCCGCCCACTTGGCGTCGTGCGCGGAGTGCGAAATCGACCTGCGCGAGCTGCAGGCGGTCGTTCACCTGGGCCGCTCTGCCGAGGGCGTGTCGCTCGACGCACCGCCACCCGAGGTGTGGGAGCGCATCCGCGCCGAGGTCGAGGCTGGCGAACCGTCGGCCGTCGAGGCCGGCGAGTCGTCGCCCGTGGAGGGTGAGCGTGCCGAGCTGTCGACCGCGACAGCCCATGTCGCCCCGCGACGGCGCCGCCGCCGGTGGAGCACCCGCTTCGTCGTTCCGGTGACGGTCGCCGCGTTGGTTGTAGGAATCGTGGCGGGAACCGGAATCGGCTCCTGGTGGCAGTCCTCGCAGAACGCCCAGACCGGAATCGCGCTGGCGGGAGCCGAACTCGATCCATTCCCCGACTGGGCGAAGTCCCGGGGTAGCGCGGTGGTCGAAGTGCTGCCGAACGGAACGCGACAGGTGGTCGTCGACGTCGATACGGCGGGCGAACCTGGTCCGTCAGACGCGAGGCTGCGCGAAGTGTGGCTCATCGCAGCCGATGGAACCGGCCTCGTCAGCATCGGCTATCTCGACGGCTCCGAGGGGATCTTCGAGGTTCCGTCGGGAGTAGATCTCGCCAAGTACTCACTCGTCGACGTCTCGGCCGAGCCCGACAACGGAGACACGACGCATTCGGGCAACTCGATCGTGCGGGGCGAACTACGAGCGATCTGATCAGCGCCGATCTGGTCGGCGCCGAGGCGGCGCAGATGGCGACCCGGACGCGGAGTCAGGTCGCCATCTGCGACAGCTCAGTCGCTGTCGCCGGCGCGCTCGACGTCTGACTCGTTCGAGATGTCGACCGCTCCGTCGGCTCCGCTGCCGTTGCCCTCGGTGCGGGCACGGTTCTTGCCCTCGTCGACAACGCGGATGCTGCGGAGATCGTCGTCGAGTCCTCCGTCGCGGGCGTTGTCGGCCTTGATCTGATCTTCGCGCCCGGCCCGCTTCTCTTCTTCGGTCGCTTCGTTCGCGCCGTCCATGATGGGGGCGTCCTGGGTCTTGTCGTGTGAGCTCATATCGGAATCGTACGGCGGGGCCGTGACCACCGACATCCCCTTGCGCTGGCGACGTACTCGGTCGTCGATTCGCCGACCGCATGATGCCGAGCCCGGCTAGTACTCCAGCTCGGCGCTCGTCAGCACCGTGGCGAAGCTGCCGTCGAGCGCTGCCATGAACGACGCGTGCACCGTGGCGCCCGGGATCACCGCGTCGCCGAAGCTGAGGTCGGGAGCGGCGCAGGCGTCGCTCACGACGGTGACCTCGAATCCCAGCTCGCTGGCGGCGCGGGTCGTGGAGTCGATGCACATGCTGCTCATCATGCCGACGACGACGAACTCGGTGATGCCCTCGTCGGCGAGCAGCTGCTGCAGGCCCGTTCCGATGAAGCTGTTGGGCTCGTGCTTCTCGAGCACGATCTCCTCGCCGACCGGCGCGACGAGCGGATGGATGCCGATGCCCGGCGTGCCCGGCACGAAGAAGGGGGCGTCAGACTCTGTCGAGACGTGAAAGATGTGCACGACGAGCTCGCCGGATGCGCGGAAGCCGTCGAGAACCGTGCGCGCCGCGGCGGCCGCGGCGTCTGGCTCGACAAGCGGAAAAGCGCCCCCGTCGAAGTAATCGAGTTGGATGTCGACGATGAGCAGAGCGCGAGTCATCCGCTCAGTATGACGCCCTGTGCGCGGCGACAGAAGCGGGGCAAGCGCGAACCTGGCGGTCGTCTGTGCCCCCGAGCTTTGTCGGCATAACCGCATCCGACTGTGGGGCGGCTCTCAGTCGACGACTCAAGAATAGTTGTCATGACAACTAAAAGAGGAACCCTCAGTATGGTCACTCGGGTGGCGGCGGCCGTTGCCGGCGTCGCCATTCTTGCCGGATGCTCCACGACCGGTTCGGCGTCATCGGCCGGTGACAAGGCATCTAACCCGACGGCTGCTGCGGTGGTCGACACGACCTCGAGCGGCGGAACGAGCGCCGACCGCTCGAACTCGACGGTCGAAGCCGCGAACGAGAAGAGGGTGCTCACCCTCATCGCGGATGTCTTCCCCGATCCCACGTCGGCCAAAGCCAAGGCCGAGGCCGAGGCCGTGGTCGCCCCCGACGCTGTGGCGCACGGATCCGGCCTGACCGCGGGACCGAGCGGTCTGCTCGACCAGTTCGCGGCGGCGCACACCCGCGTCGCCAACGCCCAGGCTGTCGTCAAGCACGAGGCCGCCGACGGCGATCTCGTGGCCGTGCACTGGCAGGTCGCCTCCGACCCGAACGACGAGCGCGCCGGCGAGGCTGCGGTCGACCTCTTCCGCGTGACCGACGGCAAGATCGTCGAGCGCTGGTCGTTCTCGCAGCCCATCGCGACGGGCACGCCCGCGAGCGGCAACACGAACACCATGTTCAGCGACCTCTACGCGAACGCGGCCAAGCCCGGATCGGTGACCGAGGCGCAGGAAGAGAGCAACCGGACCTTCGCGGTCGGCGCCTACAACACCCTCTTCCGCGACCAGGATGTCTCGGTGCTCGACACCTCGTTCGACCCCAACTACCTGCAGCACAACGCCGTCGCCCCGAACGGCACGGCCGCGCTGAAGGGCTTCTTCTCCGGCTCAACGAAGTTCCCTCCGCAGGAGTCCACGATCTCGCTCTCGGACGGCGACCTCGTATGGACCTTCTCGCAGAGCGTCGGCGCTAAGGCGAGCGATCCGTTCCTCGCCGCCGACATCTTCCGCGTCGACGACAAGCTGATCCGCGAGCACTGGGACGTGGTTCCCGCGAGCTGACCTCACGGAGCGCGGTGCTTCTCGCCGAGCGCACGGGTTCAGCCACTGCGGTGGTCGTGGACTCGCGCGCTCGGCGACGGTCGTCTCTCCATCTGGCGCCACGATCCGCCGAGCAGCGGAGTCAACGTGACGGCCGTGTACGCGATTGCGATGATGCCGAACGCCCAGTCCAGTCCGATGGTGTCGGCCGCGATGCCTCCGAGCAACGCGCCGAACGGCACCCCAGCCCACGCTCCCGCGTTCACGAGTCCGAACACTCGTCCGCGCATGTGCTCGGGAACACGTTCGAGCTCGACTGTTCCGAGAATCGGATTGATCGAGCCTGCCGCGAGCCCGGCGAGAGCCGTGATGGCGACCAGAACGGGCAGCGGCGCGCCGAGGGCGAAGGCGGCGCTAGAGGGCCCTCCCGCGATCGTGAAGCACACAGCCAGGGTGACCCGGCGACCGACGCGATGCGCCACGAATCCGAAAGCGATGTTGCCGAGCAGTGCGCATCCGCCCATTACGGCGACGAGTAGGCCCAATGCGGCCGCGCCGCCGAGCCTGTCATTCGCGTACAGGGGCAGCAGGGTGGAGCCGCGCGCGGCATCCATCAGATTCGTGATGAGGACGAGCCCCACGATGAGACGCATCAGCCGGTCACGGACGACGAAGCGCAGCCCCGCGGCCAGGTCGCGCCAGTAACCGCTCGGCTCATCCGGCCTGTTCGCGCCGGCCAGCGAGTGTGCGTCGGCGGCGGTCGCAACGGGAGCGGCGGCGACGAAGAGCCAGGTGAGCAGGGCCGAGATCGCGAAGGTGGCGGCGTTGACGAAGAGCGCCGCGATCGGGCCCATGAGGGCCACGAGCAGACCGGCAGCCGTCGCTCCGATCATGCGGGCGAGGCGTTCCGAGCCGTCGAGCAGACCCACGCTGCGCTCGAGTCGGATGCCGGCCCGCTCGGTGAGCCGTGGCAGCATCACCCGCCGCGCGGTCTGGCCGGGGGTGTCGAGCAGGCCTCCGGCGAAGACGAGAACGAGAAGCGCCCAGAAGGGCAGTCCGACCGTGAGCGCAAGCACGGGGATCGCGAGCACGGTCGCCCCGCTGATCACGTCGGCGACGATGGCCGCGCGACGATGCCCGACGCGATCGACGACCACGCCGCCCAGCGCGCCACCGACGACGATCGGAACGGTGGAGAAGAAGGCGGCGATCCCCACCTCGACTCCGGAGCCCCCGAGCCCGAGCACGTAGAAGGGGATCGCGAACGTCGTGACGACATTGCCGGTCTGCGAGATGGCGTGGGCGGTAAGTAGGGCCGACAGCGATCCGAACGCGCGGCGCCGTTCACGGGATGCCGTCGGCAGCACTGCGGTCATGGCCGGCGGTAGGCCTGGTACACCACCGCCACGGGCGCGGCGTCGGAGTCCGTGCGGCCCGCGCTCGCCTCCGCATAGCGGGTGACGAGGGCTTCGACCTCGGCGGTCAGCGAGGTGAGTTCGTCGACCGTGAGCTGCAGCAGGCGGTCTCCGGTCGCGCCGGCCTCGACCCACTCGCGCGGCATGGTCGGCGCGGCGTCGATGTAGTCGGAGAAGCGTGCGGCGTAGGCCTGCCCGATCGACTTCTGCAGCGCCCATGAGGCCGCTGCCTTCTCGGGGTCGTCGAGCAGCTCTGCCATGTCCCAGCTGGTGAGCGGTGCGGCGGCTTTCCACCACCGCTCGCGCTTGTCGGCGCTCTGTGGCTCGGCCGCCACGATGAGGTCGATGGATGCCAGCTTGGCGAGGTGGTAGCTGACCGTGCCCGGCGCCTCGTCGACGATGTCACCGAGTTGCGCCGCCGTCTGCGGCCCGTGCTCACGCAGAAGGCCGAGCAGTCTGAGGCGGGTCGGATGCGCGAGCACGCGCATCGAGGCGGCCGAGGTCAGCGGGCTGTGGCCATCGTTCGTGGGGGTCATGCATCCACGGTAACTGCACAAGAACTATTGCGCAACAGTTCTTGTGGATCTCGAGACTCGACTCAGGGCGCGGAGCTCAGTGCGAGCAGGCGCCGTTCGATCTCGAAGCGGTAGTCCTCGAGGGCCCGTCGCACGTGGTGAGCGGCGCGCTCGCCGGCGCGCTCCGAGTCGCCCTCCCGGATGGCATCCAGGATCTCGGCGTGTTCGCGGATCGCCCGCTCGGCGTCGCGCACCTCTTGGCCCAGCTCGAGAAAGCTCACCTGCGCCTGCAGTTCGCGAATGCGCACCACGGCGTCGACGAAGAAGATGTTGTGCGAGCTCTCGGCGACCGTCGTGTGGAACTTCTCGTCGGCGCGGGTGAACGTGGCCCAGTCTTCGTTCGCGACAGAAGAGCGCCCGAGCTCGACCGCCTCGTCGAGCGCCATGACCTCCTTGGGCGTGGCGTGTTGGGCGGCGAGAGTGGCGGATTCGCGCTCCTGAACGGCGCGGAACCGGAACAGTGCCGCGATCTGGTCCATGTCGGTGGGGCGGAACGGCACGGGGTGCGCGCCGCGCAGCGACTCGGTGCCGCGTCCGACGAAGAGGCCTCGCCCACGCTCGGCCTTGACCCGGCCGATGGCCGACAGCATTTTGAGCGCCTCGCGCACGGTTCGCTGGCTGGTGCCGAGCTCCTTGGCCAATTCTGTCTCCGTGGGCAGCCGATCGCCGGGCTTGAGATCGCGTGCCGAGATCAGAACGATGATCTCGTCGACCACCCGCTCGTAGGCAGGGCGGTATTCCTCTTCAGTCGACACGGGCGCTCCTTCAGGTACTCAGTGGATTCTCGCATGCTGGTGCTGGCCGCAGGCTCAGTGCTGACGGGCTCTCAGCGGGTCACGAGGTCTCGGCCGACATCGGCGGGCGACCATGCGGCCACCCCCTCCCAATCGCCCGCGTGCACGCATGCGGCGGCACCCAACTGCGATGCCAGTCGCAGCCGGGTCTCGACGTCGTCGCCGCGGCTCAGCGCCACGAGGTAACCGGCGACGAACGCGTCGCCCGCACCCACCGTATCCACGACATCCACGGGCACCGACGTGCCGAGAGTGGTGACGTCGTCGATTCGGGCGGCCGATCCGTGCGCGCCATCGGTGACGACGACGTGGCGGTGGCCGTCTGCTGCGAGTGCGTCAGCCGCGTCTGCGGCGGTAGCTTGCTCGCCGATCCACCCGGGCAGCAGCAGACCGACCTCGTCGACGCTGGCGAAGACGATGTCGGCGCACCGCGCGATCGTGCGGTAAGTGGGGCCCGCGTCGACGGTCGACCACAGCCTGGAGCGATGGTTCACGTCGAACGACACGGTGGAACCGGCCTCGCTCGCTCGAGCCAACAGGCGCTCGACCGCGTCGCGAGCCGACGCCGACAGAGCGGCCGTGATCCCTGTGAGGTGGACAAGAGTGCCTGCGGTGAGCTCGAGACGATCGACGTCGTCCGGATGCAGGGTGCTGCCGGCGCTGAGTGCCCGGTAGTAGGTGACGTCGGTGCGCCCGCCCGCGGTGACCTCTTTGATCAGCAATCCTGTGGGATGCGTGGGGTCGACGATGGCGCGAACGTCGACTCCTTCGGCCCTCAACTCGCGCACGACACGCTTGCCGAGGCCGTCGGCTCCGACGCGTCCCAGCCAGGTTGCTGCGAGACCGAGTCGGGCGGCGGCCATCGCCACGTTGCCCTCGGCGCCGCCGGTGCTCACCGTCACATCGGGAGCTCGGCGCAGGCCGTCGACGGAGTCGGTGCGGAAGACGGCCAATCCCTCGCCCACGGTGATGAGGCGGTCGATCATCGCGCGACCTCCTGTCTGAAGCGGCGGGCGCGCTCGGTCGTCTCCGCGAAGCCGCCGCGCACGATCTCCGCGCGCGGAGTGATCCAACTGGTGCTGACCGAGGCGACGCCGTCGATCGCGTACGACGCCGCATTCTCGATGCCGATTCCACCGCTGGGCACGAACGAGATGTCGGCGAATGGTCCTCGGAGCGCGGAGATCATCGCGGCTCCGCCAAGCTGGGCCGCCGGAAAGAGCTTGAGCGTGCGGAGCCCCTCATCACGGGCCGCCATCACTTCGCCCGCCGTCGCCACGCCGGGCACGCAGGCGACGCCGAGGGCCGCGGACGACCGGAGGACCGGGATCGAGATGCCTGGGCTCACGATGAACCGGGCGCCGTTCTCGACCGACTCCTCGGCCTGCTGCGCTGAGAGTACGGTGCCCGCCCCGACCACGAAGCCGGGCACGCTCGACATGAGTCTCATCGCTTCGAGCGCTCGCGGCGTGCGCAGCGTCACTTCTGCGCAGGAGACCCCTCCGGCCATCAGCGACTCCGCCAGCGGCACCGCGTTGGCGGGGTCGTCGATGACCACGACGGGAAGGACCCGGATGGCGGCCAGCTCGTCGAGGATGCTCGTCATCGCGCGAGCCACCCTCCGTCGACGGGAAGAACCGTTCCCGTGACGTAGTTCGACGCGGACGAGGCCAGGAACACCGCAGCGCCGCCCAGGTCGGAGGCCTCGCCCCACCTGCCGGCGGGGATGCGCTCGAGGATCGATCTCGACCGGTCGGCGTCGTTGCGCAGTGCCTCGGTGTTGTCGGTGCTGATGTAGCCCGGCGCGATCGCGTTCACCTGCACGCCGGATGCCGCCCACTCGTTCGACAGTGCTCGCGTGAGTCCGAGGATGCCCGACTTCGCCGCTGCGTAGCCGGGAACGTTGATGCCGCCCTGAAAGCTCAGCAGGCTCGCGGTGAAGATGATCTTGCCCGAACCCCGAGCGATCATCGGCCTCGCGACCGCCTGCGAGAGTACGAAGTGACTCGACAGATCGACCTCGATCACCCTGTCCCACGACGACAGGGGGTGGTCGACGGCAGGCGCGCGTTCGATCGTGCCCGCGTTGTTGACCAGGATGTCTGGCGCCCGTTCTGCGAGTTCGTCGCCGAGCGCCTCGACTGCTGCCCGGTCGGAGAAATCGACCGTGCGGGCCTCGAACTGCCGCCCCAATGCGCGGATTTCGCCCGCCACGTCGTCGTCGGGAGCGGCGTTCGCGCTGACCCCGACGACATCGGCGCCGGCCTCGGCAAGCGCTCGTGCCATGGAGCGGCCGATGCCACGCCGGGCTCCGGTGACGACGGCGAGCCTGCCAGAAAGGTCGAACAGGCCGGTCATGCGCCGGCCTCCGAGCCTGCGGCCACGTCGACAAGCACCTTGAGGGCCTGCCCCGATGCGAGCTCGTCGATGGCCTTGCCGGTCTCCTCGAGTGGAACGACGGAGGTCACCAGCGCATCGACCGGAATCACGCCGCTCGCCAGCAGCTCGACAGCACGCTCGAAGTCCGAGCGCTGGTACACACGCGCACCGAGAATGCGCAGCTCCCGCCAGAAGACTCGCTGGAGGTCGATCTCGCGCGGAGTCGAATGGATGGCGACGACCACGAGGGTGCCGCGCACCTTGAGCAGGCCCGTTGCCTGGCGAACAGCGGCGGCGGCGCCGGAGACCTCGAAGACGACGTCGGCGCCGTTCCCCTCCGTCCAGTCGGCCACGGTCGCGTCGATGTCGGTGGGGGCGACCGCCTCGAAGCCGAGAGCTGCGACGCGGTCGCGGCGCGCGGCATCCAATTCGACGACGGCGACTCGAGCGCCCGCGTGCCGGGCGACCGTGGCGATGAGCACGCCGATCGGGCCGCCGCCGAGCACCACGACGGTGTCGCCGACCTGCAGTTCTGAGCGGCGAACGTCGTGCACCGCGACCGCGGTCGGCTCGACCAGTGCGGCGTCGCGCAGCTCCATGGTCTCGGGAAAGCGCACAAGCGTGGTGGCGGGCACGGTCCAGAGTTCCTGCAAGGCGCCGGGGGAGTCGATGCCCACGAACGTGAGGTTCTGGCAGATGTGCTGATTGCCGGCGAGGCACGCGGCGCAGCTGTTGTCCCACAGCAGGGGCATCACGGTCACCCGGTCGCCGACCTGCCACTCGGCGACGCCGTCGCCGACCGCCTCGATGGTGCCGGATGCCTCGTGCCCGAACACGAGGGGCGTCGCGACCCGCGCATCCATATTTCCGTGCGCGATGTGGAGGTCCGTTCCGCACAGCCCGCAATAGGCCACGCGGATGCGGGCCTCGCCTGGCCCCGGCTCGTTCTGCTCGGTTGTGATCGTCTCGATGCGGCCATCGCCGACGTATGCAGCACCCCTCATTGGGTTCTCACTTTCCTGCGTGGAAAATCCACGGTTGATAAACGGGTCGTCATTCATTATGTTGCACTTGACGCAAATGATCGTCAATGAAGTCGACCAAATGAAGGACATCGATGTCTCAATTCACTGAAAAGACCCAGCCTCGGCGCCGGGTCGCCCTGTCTCTCGCAGCGACTGCCGCCACGGCCCTCGTCCTCATCACCGCCGGCTGCAGCAGCTCCGGTTCCACCTCAGCGGGGGAGTTCGGCTTTCCCGAGGCCAAGCAGGACACGTCTGCGACGATCACGGTCTGGGTCGACTCCGACCGACAGGCCGTCGTCGACGCGTTCGAGGCTGCGCACCCCGAGATCAAGGTCGACGCGGTCAGCTACGACGGCTCGGCGAACGGCTCGAACTCTTTTCGTACCAAGATGCAGCTGTTCGACCGCTCGGGCAGCGGCTGGCCCGACGTGGTCTTCTCGACGCAGAACAATGACGCCGCCTGGGCGAGCCAGAAGACCAACGGCAAGCAGGCCTTCGCGGCACAGCTCGACGGGGGCCTGATCGAGAAGGACACGCTGTCGAACTTCACCGAGGGATCGCTCGACCCCTGCACGGTCGACGGCAAGGTCTACTGCCTGCGCAACGACCTCGCCCAGTCGGTGATGTGGTACGACAAGACCCTCCTCGACCAATTCGGCTACGCCGTGCCCACCACATGGGAGGAGTACGAGGACCTCGGAAAGAAGGTCGCCGCAGAGCACCCCGGATACATCATCGGCACGGCGGGCGACGCGTGGACGCCCGAGGTGTTCTTCTGGGGATCGAAGTGCCAGGCGAACGACGTCACGGGGCCGCGTGAGGTGACGGTCAACACGACGAGCGACGAGTGCACCCGTGCCGCGACGATGCTCGACACGCTGCGCGAGAACGGCACCGTACCCAATGTGAGCGTCTTCACGCCCGAGTTCCTGCAGCAGTACACCGGCAAGGTGCTCATGCTTCAGGGCCCGGCCTGGTACGCCGGAGCGATCTTCAACAACCCGAACTCTCTGAACGTCCCCGCCGGCGAGCTGGGCGTTGGCGCACCGCTGCCATGGAAGGGTGAGGACCCCGTGACGGGCAACGTGGGTGGTGGAACCTGGTTCATCAGCAGCCACTCCGCCAACCTCAAGGCGGCCAAGGCCTTCGCCGAGTTCGCCACGACCGCCGACGACTACCAGGTCGAGAAGGCACCCGGCTACCCGGCCTATGCGCCGGCAGCAGAGAAGTGGATCGCCAAGCAGGAGTCGAGCGGATACTTCGCCACACCTCTGACGGCTCTGACCGAGGCCGGCTCGCAGATCTGGTCTGGCTGGGGCGCGGGCGTCTTCAGCCAGGAGGCCATCTGGGCCAAGACGATCACCCCGGCCATCGCCAGCGGCGAGTCGATCGAGGAGCTGCTGCCGAAGTGGCAGGAGGCCATCAAGAACCAGGCACAGGTCGACGGGTACACCGTCAAATGACGGCAGCCATCGCCACCGCCCCGGAGCCCGTCGACGCCACTGCGCGTCGGCGGGCTCCGGCCCCCCGCACCCGCTTCGGCGGTGCCCGTCCGGGAATGTCGTACGTGTTCCTGGCCCCCTACCTCGCCCTGACCCTGGCGTTCGGGGTTCTGCCGGCGCTCTACGCCCTCGTACTCGCCTTCACCGACGGTGGCGGCGGATTCGTCGGCGTCGACAACTTCGTCAAGGTCATCAGCGACTTCCGCTTCGGCCCAGCCGTAGTGCACGTGGCCATCTACCTGGTGATCTGGCTCATCTCGCTCGTCATCCTGGTGACGGTGCTGGCCATCGTGGTGCACGCGATCAAGGTGCGCTGGCTCAACACGACCCTCAGATTCGTCTTCTATCTACCGGGAGCCCTCGCCGGCGCATCCTCGGTGCTTCTCTGGCTCTTCGTTCTCGACCCGACCAGCAGCCCGGTCAGCGGGCTCCTGCAACTCTTGGGGTTCGACAGCTTCGTTCAGGTGATCGTTCCGGCGAACCTGCCTCCCATCTTTGCGATCATCGCGTTCTGGACCGGAGCCGGCGGCTGGATCGTCATCATGTACGGCGCTCTGAACAACATCAGTTCGGAGGTCATGGAGGCGGCTCGCATCGACGGTGCCAGCACGTTCCAGATCGCGACCCAGATTCAGATCCCCCTGCTGCGCAAGTGGATCTCGTATATGGGTGTGATGTCGCTCGCCGCCGGAACCCAGCTGTTCGTCGAGCCGCAACTGCTCTCGCAGGCCAGCAACGCCATCGTGCCCAACGACTACTCCCTCAACCAGCTGGCGTACCAGTACGCCTTCCAGCAGAACGACTTCAACGGATCGGCAGCGATCTCGCTGCTGCTGCTCGTCGTCGCCCTCGCGTTGTCGACCGTCTTCGTGACGCGCGGCGGCCTCTTCGATACGGAATAGGACCATGACCGCCAGCAATCTCAGTACCCGCGCGCCACGAATCGGTGTCTCGGGCTGGAGCGGACGCGCACTCATCTCTGCGGTGCTTCTCGTCTTCGTGCTCTTTTTCATCATCCCGATCGTCTGGCTGCTGCTCGCCACGAGTAAGACCGGTCGTGAGCTCGTGACGCTGAACCCGTTCCTTCCCGGAACGTTCGACGGCATCGTGCAGAACTGGAACCAGCTCTTCGCCTACCAAGACGGAGCGGTCGGAACGTGGATCGCGAACTCGACCATCTACACCGTCGGTGCGCTCGTCCTCACGCTGATCGCCAGCATCCCAGCCGGGTACGCGCTCGCTCTCACGCAGTTCCGCCTGCGCAAGGCGATCCTCGTGCTTACCCTCATCGTGATGCTCATGCCGAGCACCGCGCTGGTGCTGCCGATCTTCCTCGAGCTCAACACGGTGGGGCTCATCGGCAATCCGCTCTCGGTGATCCTGCCGATGTCGTTCTTTCCGTTCGGCGTCTACCTGACCTACATCTACTTCTCGACGAGCATTCCGCAGGACCTGCTCGCGGCGGCACGGCTCGACGGGTGCGGAGAGTTTCAGGTGTTCTATCGGGTGGCGTTGCCGCTTGCGACCCCGATCATCGCCCTGGTCGCCTTCTTCAGCTTCGTGCAGAACTGGAACAACTTCTTCCTTCCGTTCGTGATGCTGCCGTCGAGCGACGGTTATCCGATCCAAGTCGGACTCACGTCTCTGCTGGCGTCGACCCCGGCGTTCAACCCGAGTTCTGCGGGTGCCGAATCAGTTCAACTGCCTACACTCGCACTGGCGACCGTCGTCTCCGTGCTTCCGGTGCTCATCGTTTTCCTCTTCTCCCAGAGATTCCTGGTGTCGGGGATGACGGCCGGTGGAACCAAGGAATGACCGCGACCGCTGTCGTGGCGTAAGGAGACTCAATGAAAATCACCGGCTACCGAAGCCTGAAGACCGTGCATGAATGGGGTCGGCTCACGGGCGACGCCAATGGCGTGATGCCGCAGCAACAGACGCCCGTGCACGTGCTCATTCTCGAGACCGACGAAGGGGTCGAGGGCGTGGGGCTTGGTGCCCACGGCGACATCGACCGGCTCTTCGGCGCGATCGAGGGCGAAGATCCGCGCGCGGTCACGGCGCTCTACGACCGGATGCTCGACTGGACATTCAAGACGGGCCACGGTGGATCGGCGTTCGGCGCCATCGGTGCGATGGATATGGCCCTCTGGGATCTGAAGGCGAAGCTCGCGGGGGAACCGCTGTGGCGAACTCTCGGCGGACGGGATCGCTTCGTGCGCGGCTACGCGTCGGGCCTCGAGATCGCGCTCGACGACGACGCTCTGGTCGCCCTCTACGAGCGGTACGCCGATCGGGGATTCTCGTCCGCGAAGATCAAGGGCGGTCGCAACCTCACGGGTGACCTCGTGCGCCTGAAAGCAGTTCAAGACGTCTTCCGACGCAACTCCGAGCGCCCCGCGATCATGCTCGACGTGAACGAATCATGGAACCGCTCGCAGGCGATCCGCTTTCTCAGCGAGGTCGAGAAGCACATCGACCTCACCTGGATCGAGGAGCCGGTCAGGCGATGGGACGCGCAGGGCATGCGCGCGATCCGCAACGCCGTCAAGGCGGGAGTCGCGAGCGGCGAGAACCTCACCGGCCTCGAGCAGTACCGCCCGCTTCTCGACGCGGAGGCGCTCGACATCGTGCAGGTCGGAAATGTCTGGGGCATCACTCACTACCTGCGCGTCGCGGCTGTCGCCCATTCGCACGACCTGCCGGTGAGCCCGGTGACCTACAACTGCAACCCGCTCGCCCACGCGTCGACGGCGCTGCCCAATCACCTCGTGTCCGAGGTGCAGGATCTGGCGTTCCCCGTCGGACTGATCGTCGATCAGGAGTTCATCGACGGAGGCATCGTGCTGGGCGACGAACCCGGAATCGGAATCACGGTCGACGAGACTCGCATCCGCGTCGTCAATGCCGAGAACCCGGCTGCGTTCCTCGGCGGCCCGCATGTGCGCCCCGAACGGGCCGGCATCCGCCTGGTCGAAGAAGACGACGAGCGCATCCGGGCAGAGCAGGTCCTGGCCGGAGGCATCCAGTGACCGGGGTGGAGCGGCACGCTCTGGTCGTGGGAGTGCGGCCCGAGAACCGCGAGGAGTACCTCGAGCTGCACAGCGCGGTCTGGCCCCAGGTGGAGCAGACGCTCAGCGATTGCAACGTCACCAACTACTCGATTCACATCGTCGAGAACATGCTCTTCGCCTACTACGAGTACGTCGGAACCGATCACGCAGCCGACATGGCGCGGATCGCCGAAGACGAGGTGACCCGCGAGTGGTGGACGCACACCGACCCGTGCCAGGTGCGGATCGTGCCGGAGACCGATCCGGGTGCCGTCTGGCAGCCGCTGCGCGAAGTCTGGCACCTCGCGTGAGCGACACCATCGACGCCCACGTTCATCTATGGAACCGGGCGACCGACCCGCAGCCGTGGATCGATCCGTCGACGATGCAGGCGATCGACCGCGACTTCATCGCCTCTGACCTGCGCAGCATGATCGCGGAGACCGGGGTCGACCGAGCCATCGTCGTGCAGTCCTCGAACAGCGCGGGCGAGACGACGCGTCTGCTCCAGCTCGCAGCAGACGACGATGCGGTCGCCGGCGTCGTCGGCTGGATCGACCTCACCCTCGATGTGGCCGAACAGCTCGAGAGCATTCCCGAGCCGCTTCGGCGCACGCTCGTGGGCGTGCGGCACCTCGTGCACATCGACCCCGACGAGAACTGGCTGGAGCGCGATGAGGTCGATCGGGGGCTGGATGCGCTGGGCGCCGCGAACCTCTCGTTCGACCTGGTGGTGCGCTGGTGGCAGCTGGAGTCGGCGGCGAGGATCGCGGCCCGACATCCGGATCTCACCTTCGTGCTCGACCACCTCGGGGGCGTGCCCGACGATGCCGACCACCTGTCGCGATGGGAGGCGGGCCTGCGGGCCGTCGCCGCCCAGCCCAATGCGAGCGCCAAGCTCAGCGGAGTCTCGGCGTTCATCGATGGCGAAGCGGGGGTCGACCTCGCTCGCGTCGTCGACACGGCGTTCGATTCCTTCGGGCCGTCACGACTGATGTACGGTTCCGATTGGCCGCTGAGTCAGCTCGGCGCCGGGGTTCTCGCGTGGCGCAGCTACGTGCAGGATGCCCTGGCGGGCGTGACCGGCGATGAGCGTGACGCAGTTCTGGGCGCGAACGCCGCCCGCCTCTACAGATTGGACTCGAGATGAGTGACCTCTTTCAGCGCGTGGGGCGCACCGTGCCCCCGACCCCGTTCGCTCAGATCGGTCTCGGTGGTGGGCCGCTCGGCAACTTCGGAACCGCGATCAGCGATGAGCTGGCCCAGGCGACGATCGAGCGGGCGTGGGAAAACGGCATCCGGTATTTCGACACGGCCCCGCACTACGGGCTCGGCCTCTCGGAGCGGCGCCTGGGCGCCGGCCTCGCCGGCCGAAAGCGTGACGACTTCGTGGTCTCGAGCAAGGTCGGCCGACTCATCGTGCCGGCGGAGAACCCGCAGGAGTTCGACGACGACGGCTTCGCGGTGCCGGGCGACCTGGCCAGGCAGTGGGACTTCTCGGTCTCGGGCGTCGAGCGTTCTCTCGACGAGAGCCTCGAGCGCCTCGGACTGGACTTCATCGACGTGCTTCTGGTGCACGACCCCGATCAGGCGTGGCCCGGGGCCGCGAAGGAGGGCCTCGAGTCGCTCGCCGCGCTCAAGGCAGACGGCCGGGTGAAGGCCGTCGGCATCGGCACCAACTCGGTGGTCGGCCTCGACGCTCATATCGAGGCGGGCACGGTCGACGTGATCATGCTGGCGAACAGGTACAGCCTGCTGACCCAGGATGCCGTGGCAAGCGTTCTCGAGCCGGCCGCGGCGGCCGGGGTGGCCGTGGTCGCGGTCGGCGTGTTCGGCACGGGGCTGCTCGCATCGCCGAGGCCGCAGGCCGGCGCGACTCTGGAGTACCGAGCCGCCGACGCCGATGCTCTGGCCCGTGCGGCCGCGATCGCCGACGTCTGCGAGGCCTACGGCGTAGACCTGCCGACGGTTGCGATGGCGTATCCGCTGCGGCACCCGGCGGTGACCGCGGTGGCCCTCGGCATGAGGTCGCCCGAGGAGGTAGACCAGAACGTGGCGCGCGCTGCGACCGACGTGCCTCCGGCGCTGTGGGGAGCGCTCGAGGATGCGGGACTGCTGCCGGCTACGCCTCGCTGAGTTGCTGGTCAGCGCGCCGTTAGCGGGCCCGCGCGCGCTCCGTGAGGGCGCGCTCGCCCGCTAACGGCGCGCTCGAGCTGCGCTGAGAAGAGAATCGTGCCTAGAGTTCTCCGCTGACGCGCAGCGGTCGGCGGCCCAGCGACGACTGAAAGCGCACGAGGTAGCCATCGGGGTCGGCCACGATGAACTGCGTCACGCCGGTCTCTTCGTCTCCGACGCGATACCAGATGGTCTCGAGCGGCAAAAAGAACGGGATGTCCGCCGCGGACATCGAGGCCGCGAGGCCTTCGGCATCCGGAACGCTGATCTGGAAGTTGATGCCCCGGCCGAAGGGAACCTCGAGCGGGCCCGTGATCCAGTGTCGGCCGTCGCCGACCTCCTCGAGCATGAGGTGCGCGGAGCCGAGCGTGAGGTAGGCGAAGCGCTCTTCGGGCCGGTCGTACAGCACCGCGAACCCGCACGTGTCGCGCCAGAAGGCGAGGCTCGCATCGAGGTCGGTGACGAGGAGCTCGGGAACGAGGGCAGGTTCGAGTGCGGCGGAGTCGGAGGCGGGTGAGTCGGGCATCGAGTCATTGTGCCAGCCGTGCGCCTGGTCCCGTGCGATGAGCGCGCCTCGAGCGGGCGAGCGCGCCGTGTGGGACGGCGCGCTCGCCCGCTGCCGGCGCGCCCCGCCGGACTCGCTCCCGACGCGAGCGCGCTCGCTGCGGCTACTCCAGTCCGGCGATCTCGCGGAGCGTCGCGAGGTGGGACTTCCATGCGGCGCGGCCCTGCTTGGTGAGCGTGAGCGAGGTGCGCGGCATCTTTCCGGCGAACGACTTGCCGACCGTCAGGTATCCGGCGCCCTCGAGCAGAGAGACCTGCTTACTCAGGGCCGAATCCGTGACCTCGACGGCGTCGCGTACCTCTTTGAACGAGAGGGTCGAGGCGCGGTCGAGCGCGGCCACGATCGAGAAGCGAACGGGGTTCTGCAGCAGCTCGTCGAGGCGGTGACGCGGGTGCTGCTCGACCGCGGTCACGGGCGAGCCTCGCGAGCAGCGCAGGCCATGGTCACGAGCAGGATGAGGGCCGACGTGATGCCCGACCAGAGGACCGATCCGTGCGCCCAGATCACGACCGAGATGGCCGCAGCGTAGGTCACGAACCAGGCCGCGATGTAGGCGGTCCAGCGGCGGCCGCGTGAGAACGCGGAGCGACCGCGGATCGAGATCATGAAGAACATGATCAGGGCGAACGTCGCCGTCAGAGTGCCGAAGTAGGCCAGACCGAACGCGTTGCCGGTCGTGAGGCCCATGGCGAGCGTGCCCATCGACGTCGCCACTCCGAGCGACAGGATGAACGTGATGTAGGGCCAGCGCGTGGCATTGTGCGCCGATCTGCTGAGTCGGTCGGCCTGATCGAGCAGCAGTCGCGCGTCGGCCGGGGCTACGGGTGTTCTGTTCTCCATGAGAGGTCTCCTCGTCGTTTCCTCAATCATGGCAAGTACTTGCCATGATGGCAAGTACTTTCTCGAGTGAGCGTCTGGCCGCTTCCGTCGAGCGCGCCGTCGGCGGGCGAACGCGCCACTCGCGACGGCGCGTTCGCCCGCTGTGCGCGCGCTCTACGGTCACGTCGCGACAACCCGCACCGCCCGGCATCCGCTCGTCGCCAATTACTGAGCGAAAGTTCCGGAATCTTGAAACAATGGCCAGTGACGCACCATTGGCGGTGCATGGGGGAATTCAGTGTCGACAGTTCAGAATGTGACCCGACGCGACGCGATCGCGCAGTACGAGATTCTCGGCGCATCTCCCGAAGCCGATCTCGAGGGCCTGGCGCAGCTGGCCGCGACGCTGTGCGGGGTCCCCACCGCCGTAATCAACCTCATCGACGACGAGAACCAGTACCAGGTCGCGGCCGCGGGGTTCGAGCCCTCGGTGTGCTCGATCGAGGAGTCGATGTGCGCGGTCGCCCTGCGATCGCCTGGCCTGCTCGTTGTGCCGGATGCCTCGGTCGACGATCGCTTCGCCGCGAATCCGTTCGTGACGGGTGCGCTCGCCAATGTTCGTTTCTACGCGTCGAGCCCGCTGATCACCCCGGCCGGCGTTCCCATCGGAACCATCTGCATCTTCGACACCCGCGTTCGTGAGCTCACCGCGGAGCTGAGTCGTAGCCTCGACCTCATCGCTCATCAGATCGTCGACGTGCTCGAGCTGCGCCGCACGACTCGCGCGCTCGAGTCGTCGAACGAGCAGCTCGAGCGTTTCGCTGGGCAGGTCAGTCACGACCTGCGCAATCCGCTCACGGCGGTCACCGGCTTCATCGAACTCGCCGCTGACAGCCCCGAGGTGGTCGCCGCGCCGGTGGTCGCCGCCGCACTCTCCCGTGCGGATGCGGCCGCCACCCGCATGGACAGCATGATCGCCGATCTGCTCGACTTCGCGCGCCTCGGAGGCTCGCGCCCGCGCAGGGAGCAGATCGACCTCGACGAGTTGATGGCCACCGTGCTCGACGACCTCGACCAGGCGATCCGCATCACAGAGACCGTCGTCTCGGTCGACGCCGATGCGCAGGTCTCCGGAGATCCGACACTGCTGCGCGCGCTGTTTCAGAACCTCGTCGCCAACGCGGTGAAGTTCAGTCACGCCGCGGGCGTCGACCCGAGGGTCGGGGTGCGGGCTTTCGCCTTGGATGGCACGTGGCGCATCACGGTCGACGACAATGGGCCCGGCGTTCCCGAGGAGGAGCGCGAGCGGGTGTTCGGCCTGATGGAACGCAATGTCTCGAGTGAGACTCCTGGTCTGGGCATCGGACTCTCGACCTGCCGCCGAATCGTGGATGCGCACGGCGGCAGCATCGGCATCGACGTGTCGCCTCTCGGGGGCGCGAGCGTGTGGGTGATTCTGCCGCGAGCGTCGTAGCTGCCGCTCGAGTGGTACCATATCTTGTACTACTTAGGAGGAATGATGGCTATCACCACGAGCGAGGCTCGCCGCGACCTGTTCGGTCTGATCGAACGAGTGAACCTCGATCACACCGAAGTAGAGATCACGTCAAAGCGCGGTTCGGCTGTGCTGATGTCGAAGGACGAGTATGACGCTCTGGTCGAAACCAGCTATCTCCTGCGCTCGCCAGAGAATGCCCGTCGCCTTCTGAGCGCACTCGAAAGTGCGCGATCGGGCAGCACTGAGGAGCACGGGCTCATCGATTCGTGAGTGTTCGAAAGCTCGCATGGGCTGCGGAGGCGTGGGAGGACTACCTCTATTGGCAGAGCCAGGACCGCAAGGTCCTCAAGCGCATCAATGTGCTGATTGCCGACATCCTTCGTGACGACCCCTTCGAGGGCATCGGCAAGCCTGAGGCTCTGAAGCACGCCCTCGCGGGCGCCTGGTCTCGCCGGATCGACGAGAGCAACAGGCTTGTCTACGTGGCGAGCGACGAGCACATCACGATTCTTCAAGCTCGCTATCACTACTGATCAACGCTTGCCCTGCTTTGCCGCGGCCCCCGCCGGCACCACCGCCCTGTTGCGGATGTGCTCGTAGACCACGGTCGTTCGCACGTCGGCCACTTCGCGACGCTGAGTGAGCCGGTCGATGACGAAGGCGTAGAGGTCGTCGTTGTGGCGCACCCCGACGTGAATGATGAAGTCGTCGTTGCCTGTCGTGACGAAGACGCCCAGAGTCTCGGGCAGTCCGCTCACCCAGTCGCGAAACGCCTCGATCACCTCGCGTGAGGGTGGCCGGATGCGGACCGCCACGAGTGCCTGCACGCCTCGGCCGATCGAGCCCAGGTCTACTTCGAGACTGGCGCCCGTGATCACACCACGCGTACGAAGCCCGCGTGTGCGCTCGAGGGCGGTGGTCGGAGAGACCCCGACCGCCGCCGCCAGGTCGCGATTGGTCTTGCGTGCATCTGACTGCAATTCCCGCAGAATCGCGAGGTCTAGCTCGTCTATGTCGGCCATATTTGCCCCCTTGCCGCATTAAGTTCGGATTCTGTGCACAATACCTATCGATGATCGTACGCTGTGCCGGTATTGCTGTTCACTCACGATCCGGAGTATCAATGTCTGACTCGTTCCCTCCCTCCATCGGCTTCACAGACGATGAGATCGACACCTCGGCTCCCACGCGAGCTGCGCGCTTGAAGTGGGTCGTCGTGATCAACGACTCGATTCCCGCCGGTCGAGCGGTCAATGCCGCGGTCTGCGTAGCGGGCGCGACGGTGGCGGCGGTGGGCGGCCTTCTCGGGCCGGATGCTGTCGATGCGGCCGGCCAGACGCATCCGGGTCTGCCCTGGGCCGCCTGCTCGGTCTTGACCGCCGATGCCGAGACCCTGCGAGCCATTCGGGCGAAGGGTGAGGCGCACGAGGCGACCTTCGTGGCGGACATGCCAGAGGCTGCTCAGACCACCAGGGTCTACGACGAGTATCTCGACGCGATGTCGTCGGGCGAGGCCGAGAGCATCGAGTACCTGGCGGTCAGTCTCGTCGGGCCGAAGAACCGCATCGACAAGATCGTGGGTCGGCTGCCGCTCATGGCGTGACGCCGACAACGCGACTATCGGATACATAAGCGTGTAGATTGGATCCTATTCGTCGAAGCTGAGGCTTCCGTCGCGAGGGAGACTCACGTGATCCAGACCGTTCTCGGTCCAGTGGATGCCGGTGCCCTCGGTTCGGTCTCGATGCACGAACACCTGCTGACCGATGCGAGCGCGCTGCAGCGACCGGGAGTCGAGGAGCTCGACCCGAGCCGACTCGTCACGGCCGAACTCGCGACCGCCCTACGCTGGAGCCAGCTGGCACTGGCCGACAACCTGCGTCTCGACGACCTCGATCTGCTTTCGGATGAGCTCGTCATCGGCGCCGGTGCGGGTCTCGGTTCGGCCGTCGATCTCAGTTCCCTCGGATTCGGTCCTGACGCCGAGCGACTCCCCGAGCTCTCCCGTCGAAGCGGCGTGCACATCGTCGCGGGCTACGGCGCCTACCTGCCCCGCCTTCTGCCCGAGTGGTATCTCGCGCTCGACGAAGACGGTCGAACCGCCCTGTTCGAGCGGGCGCTGACCGAGGCCGTGCCCGGCGCCGATTACCGTGCCGGCATGCTCGGCCTCATGGGCACGACGGGTGCATTTTCGACACCGGATGGCGACGAGGAGAGGCGAAGCCTCACGGCGGCCGGTCGCGCCGCCGTCGCGACGGGATCCGCCATCACCGTGCGGCTCGCCGCCGATGCCCGAAACGGCCTCGAGGTGCTCGAGCATCTGCTCGGCCTCGGTGTCGATCCGACGCGCATCGTCTTCTCCACCGTCGACGAGTTCCTCGATCTGCCGTATCTGCGCGATCTCGGTCAGGCCGGCGCGGTTCTGGAGATGTGCTTCGGCAACGAGAGCTCGCACGTGGGTCGAATCCGCAACTCCAGTGATCCGCAGCGAGTGGATGCCCTGCTCGCGCTCCTGGAGGATGCTCCCGATATGCGCTGGGTCCTGGGGCACAGCACGTGGACGAAGGGCCAGCTTCGCCGCTTCGGCGGCCACGGCTTCGATCACCTCACCGCACGCGTCGTGCCGGGCCTGAGGCTGCTCGGTGTCTCCGACGACGTGATCCACCGCATGACCACGATCGAGCCGGCGCGTCTGCTCGATCGCCCCGCCTGACCTCGCCCACCACCACCGGAGGATTTCATGAGAGACCAGCTTTCGCCGCTCGCGAGCATCGAGCCCTACCTTCTCGATGGCGCCTGGGTTGCGCCGGAGGGCGCCGAACTGATCGACGTGATCGACCCGGCGACCGAAGAGCTGCTCACACGGGTCCCGCAGGCCGACACCGCGCAGGTCGACGCGGCCGTGGCGGCCGCTCGCCGTGCGCACGACGATCGACGGTGGAGCGGAATGACGCCGCACGATCGCAGCCGCATCCTGAATCGCGTCGCCGATCTCATCGAAGAACGCCTCGAAGAGCTGGCCCAACTCGAGACCCGAGACAACGGCAAGCCGATCGAGCGCTCACGAGCAGACACCGCGACCTCGGCCCGCGTCTTCCGCTACTACGCGGGAGCTCCCTCGCGCCTGACCGGGTCGGTGATTCCGATCGACGGCGGCCAGCACCACGTCTACACGACCCTGGAGCCGGTGGGCGTCGCGGCGCTCATCCTTCCGTGGAACTTTCCGATCATGACCGCGAGCTTCAAGGTCGCGCCGGCGCTCGCTGCGGGGTGCACGATCATCGTGAAGCCCGCCGAGCTGACGCCGGTGACCATGCTGCGGCTCGCGGCGATCTGCGAAGAGGCGGGAGTGCCCTCCGGCGTCGTGCAGGTGCTGACCGGCGACGGGCGGGTCGGCGCGGCGCTCACGGCGCATCCGGGTGTCGACAAGGTCTCGTTCACCGGAAGCACGGAGGTGGGCCGCAAGGTCATGACCGCGGCCAGCGCCGACTTCAAGCGGCTCACGCTCGAGCTGGGTGGTAAGAGCCCCAACATCGTCTTCGAAGACGCCGACCTCGACGCGGCCGTGCTCACGGCGATGCGCGCCTCGTTCGGGCACTCCGGCCAGATGTGCACCGCCGGCAGTCGGCTGCTCGTGCAGCGCTCGATTCTCGAGGAGGCCACGAAACGGCTTGCGGATGCCGTGGGCCGAGTGCCGCTCGGCGATGGCCTCGCGGGCGGCGTGACGGTCGGGCCACTCGTATCGGAGGAGCAGAGGCAGCAGGTGCTCGGCTACATCGCGCGCGGACAGGAGGAGGGGGCGACGGTCGCCGTCGGCGGCGGCGTGCCCGACCGCGCGGGCTACTACGTGGAACCCACGCTCTTCACCGGCGTCACCAACGACATGACGATCGCCCGCGAGGAGATCTTCGGACCGGTCGTGGGGATCATCCCGTTCGACGACGAAGACGAGGCCGTGGCGATCGCCAACGATCAGAGCTACGGGTTGGCGGCCGGCGTGTGGACACGTGACCTCGCCCGGGCGCACCGTATGGGTCAGCGGCTTCGGGCCGGAACGGTCTGGGTAAACACGTACAACGTCTTCGACCCGGCGCTGTCGTTCGGTGGCGTGGGAGAGTCTGGCCTCGGTCGGGATCTGGGCGAGGAAGCCCTTCGCTCGTTCTGCGAGTCGAAGAGCGTGGTCATCGCACTCTGAGCGGCTTCTGCGCTGACTCTCGTCGCTCAGACGAGCGGAGGCTCCACCGCGGGCACCGGCTCGGCCCTTCCGTCGCGGCGTTGACGCAGGATGCCTATGGCGGCGAGTTGCAGAACGGCGAGGATTGCAAGCGCGGCACTCGAGCCGAGGTGCATCACCAGGAGGCCGCCGAGCAGCGAGCCCGCGGCGTAGCCGGCACTGGTGAATGCCGAGAACACACCGACCCCGGTCGCCCGTGCGGCGGCGGGCAGTCGTTGAGTCGATAGCAGGGTGAGCGCCGGAAACAGGGGCGAGTAGCCGACCCCGATCAAAACCGCTCCGAGCGTCGCCACCCCGAAGTCTCCAGCCAGCGCGAGCACGGCCAGCCCGCCGGCGAGCACGGCCAGGCTGGCCCGCGCCGTGATCGTCGCCCCGATCCTGTCGGGCAGTCCGCCGAGAAGCAGCCGCGCTCCGACAACACTCAGCGCGAAGACGGTGAAGACATTCGCCGCACCCCACAGACCCTGGGAGTCGACGCCGCGGGCCACAAGATGCGGAATCAGGAAGGCGATGAGAAAGCCCTCTCCGGCCCAGGCGATGAATCCCACGCTGCCGGGTCGAGCGACGGACGCGAGCACCGTGCTCGTGCCGGATGCTCTGCCCCCGCGACCTCTCGCCATCCGGTGTTGCGATCTGCCGTCGCGCGCCATCATGGCCAAGCCGAGGCCGGCGAGCTGCACGGCGATGGCGATGCCCCAGACTGCTCGATGACCGAACGATTGCAGGAGGTTCTCGCCGAGTACCGGGCCGAGCGCCAGTCCGACCCAGACGCTGAGCCCGAAGAAGCTGAGGGCACGCCCGCGTTCACCGGCGGGAGCCTCGGCGACGACCCAGGCGGTGAGAGCCGTGGCCACGGCGGCGTTGCCCGCGCCGAACACGACGCGGCTCACCGCAAGGCTGGAGACGCTGAGCATGACGAGCACCAGGGCTAGACCGACGGCGCTGAGCAGGGCGGCTACGAGAATCACCCGTCGCGCGCCCCAGCGATCGGTCAGTACCCCGGCGATCGGCATCGCGATGATCGAGGCGAATGCGGCCAGAGAGACCAGCAGTCCTGCGAGGGCGGGGTCCGCGCCCAGCTGCTCCTGCGCAAGGCGGGGGATGACCGGTGTGGTGGCGCCGTTGACGATGTGACCCGCCGTCGACGCCAGGACCAGCGTCCAGAATGCGACGCCCTTCGTTCCGGTGGTGGCGAGCGGTCTCACTCTGCGGTTCGAAGCGGGCGGCACTCGAGGCTCAGCCATAGCTCGAAACAGGCGTTCCGAGACAGGGCGGTGGCCCCGATCGAGGCGCGTCCCATGCGGCCGATCTCCGGGCCGAACACGTCGAAGAGCAGGTCGCTCGCCGCGTTGGACACCTCGTTGAGGCGCGTGAAACCCGGGGGGCACAGAACGAAGCAGAGTCCGCGCGACAGGGCGACGACCTCGTCGAGGCTGCCGAGGGCGTATCGGATCATTCCGAGAGCATTGACCGCGGTGTAGCGAGCGGCCTCCTGTGCCTCGGCGAGCGAGATGTCGACATCGACAAGTCCGGGGTGCAGCAGCTCGCCGCTGCGCGATTCCGGCGTGATGCCACTGAGTTCGAGCAGATCGCCGGTGCGGTGGAATGCCCGCAAAGAGCTGCCGTAGCGCCCTCCGTAGGGCGGGTTGGAGTAGTCGGGGATCTCGAGACCGAGTTCCTTCGCTCGTGCTTCGGCGGAGTGAGTCATCGTTTGTCCTCGCGCTAGCTTAATTGGATACAACCACATTAGTATGGGATCCATTATGCACCTTCCCGGGGTGCCGACCAGGAAGGACCCGCGGATGACCGGTCTCGAAGGCGGAGCCACCCTTGCGGCAGTAGGCATCGTGGACGTCGCCTCGGAGCGTTCGCGCACCGTGGGATCGGCCGGTCGCCACTACTTCAACGCGGCCGGGGCCGGACTGATGAGCGACGATGTGGTCGAGACCATGGTGACGCATCTTCGTCTCGAGCAACGGGTCGGAGGCTACGAGGCTGCGACCCGCCGGGCCGACGATCTGACCGATGTCTACGCGGCCGCGGCGACGCTCCTGGGGGCCTCGGCCCACGAGATCGCGTGCTTCGACAGTGCGACGACTGCTCTCAGGTCACTGTTCGACGCCCTGCGGCTGGAAGAGGGCGACACGGTCATCGCTCCGCGTTCCAGCTATGTGAGTCAGGCTCTGCGGCTGCTCGCTCTCAAGCGTTACAGCGGCGTGAAACTCGAGGTCATTCCGACGGATGCGACGGGTGCGATGGATCTGCAGGCGCTCGACGACGCCCTGGCCGCCGCGCCCGGACGCTCGGTGATCAGCGCCGTGCACATTCCCACCTCGTCGGGACTCGTCGAGCCGGTGGCGCAGATCAGCGCGCTGGGTCGTCGGTTCGGCGCCATCACCGTTCTCGATGCCACTCAGTCGGTCGGGCATCTCGATATCGACGTGAGCGCACTCGACATCGACGCTCTCGTCACGACCGGACGCAAGTACCTTCGCGGGCCGAGAGGAACAGGGCTGGCTTACGTGCGTTCGGGCATGCTCGACGGACTGGGTGGCTGGGCCCCCGACGTGCGAGGCTCGGTCTGGACCAGCGCGGAGGAGTGGACCATGGATGCAGGCGCGCGCCAGCTCGAGACGTGGGAGTCGTCTGTGGCCGCCCGCCTCGGCCTGGGTGTCGCGTTGAACGAGGCGCTCGCCCGCGGTCAGGCCGCGACAGAAGCTCACCTCGTCGCTTTCGGCGCTCGACTCCGCGAGGGACTCGCGGCCATCGACGGCGTCGAGCTCGCCGATCCGCCCGCCTCGCCGTCTGGACTCGTGACCTTCACCGTGCGCGGAATCGCGGGCAAACAGGTCAGCACTCTTTTGCGCGAGGCCCGCATCGACTCCATCGCGGTTCCCGCCAGCCACGCCCAATGGGATCTCGGCGCTCGCGGCATCGCCAGCGTCGTGCGCGTCTCCCCCCACGTGTACAACGACGACGCCGACGCCGCGGCGCTGCTCGAGCGCGTCGCAGACATCGCCCACGCCGGGGGTGTTCGATGACCGTTCGCGACGCGGTCGTGCTCGGCCTCGGCATCCACGGCTCCGCATCCGTGCTCGAGCTCGCGAATCGCGGTCTCGATGTGGTGGGCGTCGAGCAGTTCGGTGCGGCGCACTCGCGCGGGTCGTCGCACGGCGCGACCCGCATGATCCGACGCGCCTACCCGCATCCGGTCTGGAACGCACTCGTCGAGCGTGCGTATCTCGGCTGGGACCGCTGGGCTCTCGCCGCCGGGCGGTCATTCGTGGAGACGACCGGCGGCCTGTACGCGCACCGCGGTGCGCAGTCGCTGCAGGGCGGTCGCAGCGCGCCGGTGGAGCCGGGAGATCTCGTCGACATCGCCCCCTCGTTCCGGCCGCCGACCGACCACGGCGTGGTCCATGACCCCGACGCGGGTGTCATCGACGCGGCGGGTGCTCTCGCCTACGCCCACAGCGCGGCGCGTGCGAGGGGAGCCGAACTGCGCTTCGACGAGGCGGTGGAAGGCTGGACGATCGACGACGGCATCGTGACCGTGCACACCTCGTCGGGCACGATCCGAACCCGTCGACTCGTTCTCGCCGGGGGTGCATGGGCATCGACACTCGTGCCGAGCGCTGCGCGCTTCTTCGAGGTGTGGCGCATCGTCACCCTCACCGTTCCCGCGGGTCAGGCCGTCGCCCAGCCTCCCGCCCTCGGGTGTTTCTCGGTGGATCTGCCGGAGGGACTCCTGTTCGGCCTGCCCGAGGCATCCGGTTCAGGGGCCAAGATCGGCATCGACGCGGGCCCGGTCTGGGACCCGGATGTGCCGGTCGCAGCACCCACGGAGGCCGAGACGCTGCACCTCGCCGGCCTACTGCGATCGTTCGTGCCGGGCATCGACACCACCGGAGCCGAGGCCGTCGCCTGTCTCTACACGATGACGCCCGACAAGCGCTTCGTCGTCGGAGCGCTGCCGTCCTCGCCCGAGATTCTCATCGCGGCGGCCTGCTCCGGCCACGGATTCAAGTTCGGCCCGGCTGTCGGCGAGGCTGTCGCCGACCTGGTCACCCAGGTCGCGCGACCCGATCTCGACTTCCTCAGCCCAGCCCGCATGGAGACTCTCGTATGACATCGATGCCCGAGCATCAGCCCGCCCGACGCATCGCCGTGGCCGCCCCGCACCCGGCCGCGCTCGACGCGGCATCCGAGGCGATCGCGGCGGGAGGCAACGCGATCGACGCGGCCCTCGCCGCCGCCGCCATGCTCACGGTCGTCTATCCGCACCAGTGCTCAATCGGCGGCGATCTCGTGGCGCTCGTGCGGCGCCCCGGCCTCGGTGTGACCTCGGTGGTCTCGGTCGGTGCGGCTCCCGCCGCCGTCGACGTTGCCGCTCTTGCCCGCGAAGAACGGATGCCCAAACAGGGTGCGCAGACCGTCACCGTTCCCGGGGTGGTCGCCGGATGGCGGGCTCTCGACGGGCTCGGCTCGCGGCTGGGCCTTGCGGCTCCGCTTCGTTCTGCCGCCCGCCGCGCAGAAGAGGGCTTCGCCGTCTCTGCCGGCCTGGCGCGTGCCATCGCGATCCGCACCTACGAGCTGCTGGCCGACGAGGGCATGCGCGGAGTCTTCGGTACGCCAGACGGCGGCCTCGTGGTCGAGGGCGATCGCATCGTGCAGCCGGCGCTCGCGGCCACCCTGCAACAGCTCGCGGTCGATCCCGGCGCCATGTACAGCGGAAGCGTCGGCGCATCGATCGCAGCGCGACTGCGTGCCCTCGGAGGTGCACACAGCGAAGACGACTTTGCGGCCCACGAGGCGGAACTGCTCGAACCCGTCGAGGCGGCGACAGGTGGTGTGCGCTGGTGGGTGGCCCCGCCGCCCACTCAAGGGGTCGTTCTCCTCGGCATCCTTCCCGAGGCGCTCGGCGGCGATGTTGCCGAGCTCGTGGCCGCCGTGCACGACGCCGCCCTGGTTCGGCAGTCGCAGCTCGGAGACCCGCGCGGTGGCCCTATCGACGTCGACGCCATGCTCGCTCCGCGCGATCACCAGCAGCGAGGATCGCTGCCGCGGGCCGGACGAGCGCTCGGCGACACGGTGGCGGTCACGGCCGCCGACAGCGACGGAACCGTCGTGACCCTCATCCAGAGCGTGTATCAACTCTTCGGGTCGGGCATCCTCGACCCGGCCACGGGTGTGGTGTTGCACAACCGGGGATCGGCGTTCAGCACCGACCCCGCGCATCCCGGCAGGATCGGACCCGGACTCAGGCCGCCGCACACCCTGCTGCCGGTGATCGCCGAGACCGACGAGCTCGTGCTGGGACTCGGATGTCAGGGAGGCAGCGCCCAGCCCTGGATCCTCGCGCAGGTCGTTGCAGAGCTCCTCGACTCTTCCGCCGATCCGGCCGCAACCCTCGGCAGATCGCGCTTCGTCATCGGTGCCCGCGACCTCGGATACGAGGTGATGACTCTCGTGGCCGAGCCCGGGATTCCTGCGGCGGAGGCCGCCGCGGACGACCGGGGTCTGCCCGTCGTCACCACCCAGGGTCGGATCGACGACGCCGGCCATGTTCAGGCCGTGCGCCTGCACGCTGACGGCCGCCTCGATGCCGCGAGCGATCCACGCGCCGACGGGCGTGCCATCGTCTTCGACGCTCTCTGAACCAGACAACCTCACGACCCGAAGGAAGCCATGAACAGCTCCGCTCACGTTCTCGACCCCCTTTCCTCTGCCGAGATCGCCTCGTTCGTCGCGGCCGTTCGTGCCAGCGACCGCATCGGCGAGCGCCCTCGGTTCTGGGGTATCTCGCTCGACGAGGAGAAGGCGAAGACTCTCAAGCCCGGCGAGGCGAGACCCGTGCGCCTCGTCGTGATGAACCCCGATGCGCACGCATCCTGGGAGGTGCGCGGCTGGACGGCGGGGCCGAGCAGCGAAGCGATCGTCGAAGTATGGTCCGACGTCGATCACCGACGGCCCGGCGTCTCGAGCGATGAGGCCCGCCTGATCGCCCGGGCTGCACGCGATTCCCCGCTGCTCGTGGAGGCGCTCGCGAAGCGCGGCATCACCGACACCTCGCTAGTGTGGGTTGACCCCGAGTCGATCACCGGATTCGTGCCCGACGACCTCGCAGACCGCAGACTGAGCTGGGGCACCGTCTGGTACCGCGAATTCGCGGAAGACAACGGCTACGCCCGACCGGTGGCAGGGCTCGTGCCCATTCTCGACCTCGACACCCTCGAGGTGATCCGCATCGAGGATCACGGAGTGATTCCGATGAACAGCGAGACCGGCGTGTACACCTCGGGTACCTGGGGGCCCGACCGCACGGTGGCCCCGCTCGACATCGTTCAGCCGGAGGGACCGGGTTTCTCGATCGAGGGCCGCAAGGTCACGTGGCAGAACTGGTCGTTCCGCGTGGGATGCAGCCATCGCGAGGGGCTCGTGCTGCACGACGTGAGCTACCGAGACGGTGACGTCGAACGCCCCGTTCTCGACCGGGCAGCGGTCAACGAGATGTACGTGCCCTATCTCGACAGTGACCCGACCGCGTATCGCAAGAACTTCTTCGACTGGGGCGAGTACGGAGCGGGCCCGCTCACGGCGAGCCTGGAACTCGGCTGCGACTGCCTGGGCGAGATCCGCTACTTCGACGTCGAGTACCTCGACGGCACCGGCGAGCCGCAGACGATCGTCAACGGCATCTGCATCCACGAGGAAGACGACTCGATTCTCTGGAAGCACGTGAACACGCGCACCGGCAGCGCGGAGGTACGCCGCAGTCGGCGGCTCGTGATCTCGAGCTTCGCCACGGTGGCCAACTACGACTACGGCTTCTACTGGTCGCTCTATCAAGACGGATCGATCGAACTCGAGGTCAAGCTCACCGGCCTGATGTCGGTGTCGGGCATCGCGGATGGCGAGCGACCACGCTTCGGTCGCATGGTCGCGCCGAACGTGCAGGCCCCCACGCACCAGCACTACTTCGCGGTGCGCCTCGACATGGCGGTCGACGGCGCCCGGAACCGCCTCGTTGAGGTGCACGCGGAACCCGAGCCCGACGAGACGCTCAATCCGTGGGGCAATGCCTGCATCGCCGTCGAGACGCCGATCTCCTCCGAGGCGCTCGGCGCCCGCCGAGCAGACCCCTCGAAGGCCCTGCACTGGAGGGTCGAGAGCGAATCCGCGCTCAATCGCTACGGCGACAGCACCGCATACCGCCTAGCCATCCAGAACACCGCTCAGTTGTACGCTCGCCCCGGCAGCGTCGTCGAGCGCAAGGCACCGTTCGTGGGTCAGCACCTGTGGGCCAGCGCCTTCGATCCCGAGCAGCGCTACATCGCCGGCGAATACCCCAACCAGGGCGAGCTCGGCGACGATGGCGTGCACGTGTGGCAGCGGGCCGACCGCTCGCTCGAGAACGAGCGGCTCGTGCTCTGGCCCGTGCTGGGAGTGCACCACTTTCCTCGGCCCGAGCAGTGGCCGATCATGCCGGTCGACCGCATCAGCCTGCGGCTCGAGCCCGATGGCTTTTTCGACCGCAACCCCTCACTCGACGTTCCTCCGTCTGCCGACTCCGATCACTGCGCCGCACCCTCGGCCGGCGGCGGCGGTCATGCGGATCATGCCCACCACGGTGCGCACGGCGGCACGGAGCACGCCGAGCAGCAGCACGACCACGAGGGCGGACGCTGATGCAGAATCTCGCCGACTGGAGTGCCGTGAGGCTCGCCGGCGCGATCGCCGACGGAGAGGTGTCGGCCGTCGAGGTCATGCGGGCGCATCTGGATCGCATCGAGGAGCGCAACCCCGCCATCCGGGCCGTCGTCTCGCAGCAGCCCGACAGCGTGTCGCTTGCCGCCGCCGAAGCCGCTGATCGGCGAACGGCCGAGGCGAAGGCCGAGGGCGCGTCGCTGCCGCCGCTGCACGGCCTGCCGACCGCGGTGAAAGACCTGATGGATGTCGCCGGCTTCCCGACGACCAACGGCTCCGCCGCGTTCGCCGACGCGCCTCCCGCAGCCCACGACAGCGTTCTCGCGACGCTGCTTCGTGAAGCCGGGGCACTCGTGATCGGCAAGACGAACACCCCGGAGATGGGACAGGGCGTGCTGACGTTCAACCCGGTCTTCGGCACGACGGTCAATCCGTGGGATCACTCGCGGCACGCGGGAGGCTCGAGCGGAGGAGCGGCCGCGGCCCTGTCGGCCCGCATGCTGCCTATCGCAGACGGCTCCGACAGCGGGGGCAGCCTGCGCTATCCGGCAGCATTCTGCAACGTGGTCGGCGTGCGGCCCAGCCCAGGGCGCGTCGCCAGCGGTCGCACCGGCAACGCGTGGACCCCGCACGGCGTCACCGGGCCGATGGCCAGGGATTCGGCCGACGCCGCGCTTTTTCTCGACGCCCTCGCTGTCGAGAAGTCGGTCTGGCCGCTCTCCGCCCTGCCGAGTCATCCGGTGACCCCCGTGACCGTAGATGGCTTGCGCATCGCCTGGAGCGCCGACGCGGGCGGTCTGCCGATCGACCCGGAGGTCGCCGCAGTGCACGCCGCGTTCGCCGAGCAGCTCGCGGGCCTCGGCGCGACCGTCGAATCTGCCGAGCCCGACTTCGCGGGCGCCGACGAGGCGTGGGAGACGATAGAGACCTTCGAGTTCTTTCTCGGCGGCCGTCACGCGGTCGATGCCGGCGCCACGGAGTTCCGCCCCGACTATCTCCGCAATGTCGAGCAGGGTCGTGCCATGACCGCCACCCAGCTGGCCGACGCCTACGAGCGACGCACGCGGCTCTTTCGAGACACCGCTGCTGTGCTCGACCGCTACGACGTGCTGATCCTTCCGGCGACGCCGGTCGCAGCACCGGATGCCGGGCTCGAGTGGGTGCAGACGGTCGACGGCCATCACTTCGATCGCTACTTCACCTGGCAGATGCTCGCCAACAGGCTGACGCTCGCGGCGCATCCCGTCGTGGTGACCTCGGCCGGATTCACGGGCGAGGGGCTACCCGTCGGCGTTCAGGTCGTGGGTCGACACGGCCGCGAGGCGCAGCTGCTCGAGGTCACCCGCGCCATCGAAGAGGCGACGGGCTGGATCTTCCGGGCGCCGTCGTTCTGAGACCGGTCACCGTGCTCAGTCGGTGGGTTGCTCAGGCGCGCCCGTACTCAGCCCGTGAAGACCGTCGACGACCGTCGCTCGTACCAGTGAGCGAGGTGTTCGCCGGCGCGCAGAACGTGGGCGCGCATCAGGTCGGCCGCCCGATTCGCGTCGCCGGCGGCAAAGGCCTCGAGGATCTCCTCGTGCTCGCGGAAGTTCTCTTCGCGATGGCGCGAGCTGTCTTTGAGTACGAGCGCCGAGACGTTGCGGGGAAAGGCGTCGTTGATCTCGCCGAGCATCCGGCTCAGGCGCGTGTTCCCCGAGGCCTCGTAGATTCGACCGTGGAACTGGTCGTTGTCGGTGCCGTCGCGCTCGGTCGCTGTGCCCGCGGCGACCGCGAGAGAGCGCTCGTACATCGCCGTGTTGATGCTGCGGAGCTCGGCGATCGTCGTGTCGTCGAGTCGATCCACCGCGCGGCGTGCGGCAAGGGACTCGAGCTCGGCGCGCACCTCGTAGGCCTCGCGCACCTCCCACGGAACGGGCACGCGCACGACCGCGCCTCGGTTGGGTACGACCTCGATCAGGCCGCCGGTCTGCAGCTGACGCAGGGCTTCGCGAACCGGGGTACGGCTGATGCCGAACTGTGCGGCGAGCTCGGCCTGGCGAAGGGGTGCCCCGATCGGGATCTCGCCCGACATGATCTTGGCGCGGATACGCGCAGCCAGGTCGTCGACGAGTGCGTTGCCATCGGTCTCGGGCACGTAGTGACCTCTCTGATCCGTCGAGCGGGGCCGATCGGCGTCTACCGCAGCCAGCCTGTGATTGGATCCAATTATGCTGCCTCTTGAGCTGATCCCGTCACGGCGGCCTCGCCGAGTTCTGGATTCGCGATGAACGCGCTCGTCGTCGTGATGATCGCCGCAGCCACAGCATCGGTGGTGCTGTCGATCGTGGGCCGGGGTCACGGCGGTCGCATCGGCCCGGTGTTCGAGGGTGTGATGCTTCTGGCAATGGTTGACGTGCATGTTCCGGGGCTCGCCGTCGTTCCCGCACCTCTGTGGAGCGTGCTGCTGACGGCGTGCGCCATCGGGGGAGCGTTCGCGGGCAGGCTGCGCGCGGTTCCTGGGGCTCGCCCGGCGATCGTGCTCCGTCACTCCGCGGGCCTGCTCGTCGCAGCCCTGCTGGTTCTGTTGGCCGGCACGACGAGCGGCCGTGACTCGGCGCTCGCGGCACCGGCCGCATCCGGCATCGCGCACGCGCACGGCGCCCTGTCGTCATCGTTTCTCGTGGCGTTGGTGGCGGTCGCCGTGACCGGTTACGCGATCGGAGTGGTCGCCGTGGTGCTGCACCGCCGCCCGGCCCGTGTCGAGACGGCTCGCTGTTTCTCGTCGTTGCTCGGACTCGTGGCCATGGCCGGCATGCTGGCGGTACCCGCGCTGCCGTGACCGGGAGTCCGTGCTGAATGTGCAGACGGATTCAAGATTGGATCCAATTGTGCTTGAATGGGATGAAATCCTCGCGGGTCCGTGATTCCGCACCAAGCACAGGGAGACGTCGCATGATCATCGATGCCTACAACACCACCCAGGACCGTCGTGGTCGTAGCGACTACCTCAGCGGCGTGCGGCCGGGCGAGGAGCCGCCGGCCTACACGCCGTTCGACGCGCGGCGCATCCTCGATCGCATGGATGCCGCCGGCGTCGACAAGGCGATGGTGTGCTCGCTGGCCCAGGGCATCGAGAACGACTTCTTGATGGAGCTCGTCGCCGCGCACCCCGATCGCCTCTTCGGCTTCGGGCAGGTCATGCCGCAGTGGGAGAACGCGACCGACGAGATCCGGCGATTCGCGGACGGAGGCCTCGTGGGCCTGAAGCTGCACCCGAGTCTGCACGGCTACCACGTGGCCGACCACGGTCTCCTCGATCCGCTGTTCGCGGTGTGCGAGGAGCTCGGTCTGCCCGTGCTCATCAACGCCCTCGACGACGCGTTCTGCGCGCCGTTCGCCATCGAGGAGATCGCCAAGGGATTCCCCGGAGTGCCCACGATCATCGCCCACATGGGTGCCGTGTGGAACGTGCCGGAGGCGATCATCGTCGCCGAGCGCAATCCACACATCTACCTCGAGACGAGCGCCACCCTGATGTCTGACGTCAAGCGCGCCTACGCGCGACTCGGCGCCGAGAAGATCCTGCTCGGCTCCGAGTGGCCGGGCAGCGACTTCGATCTCGAGCGCATGAAGATCGCCAAGGCCGTGCCAGATGAGGCGGATCGTGCTCTCATCGAGGGCGGCAACATGGCTCGGATCATGGGCTGGTCGTGACCGATTCGTCGAGACCTCTTCTCGACGGCCCACCCGTCGGTATGTCTCCCGACGATCGTGAGTTGCTCGATACAGCACTCGATCTGCTCGAAGCGCGCTACCTCGTGGGCGTGCACGAGGTCGCTGCCGCCCTGCGGCTCGCCGACGGGAGCGTGGTGACCGGCCTGCACGTCGAGGCGAGCGCCGGTCGCGCCTCCATCTGTGCCGAGTCGGCTGCGCTGAGTGCGGCTGCGATCGCGGGGTCACCCGTCGTGTCGATCGTGGGCGTGCTGCGCAGGCCCACGGGCACCCTGCACATCATCGAGCCCTGCGGTGTGTGCGCAGAACTGCTGGCGGATCACGCTCCCGACGCCAGCGTGTGGGTCGCCGTGGGCGACGCATTCGCCCCGGTCGGCGTGGGGAAGCTGCTTCCCTTTCGCCGCCGCCGCACCGGGCGGCAGTCGCCGCCGCAAGATTTTACGTCGCCGTAACGGCGCCGACCCGTGCCTGAGCGGTCGAGATCCGACACTTTTCTGGGCGCAGAAAGGATCCACCATGATGGCCGTCTCAGGCAATGCAGTACTCATCGTCGTCGACATCCAGGGCGGCAGCGCATCCACCCTGCCGACGCCCGGCATCCCGGTCATGAGCGGTCGGGCCGAGCGTGGACCGCGGGTGCGTGAGCTCATCCGACACTGCCGCGAGGCGGGCGTGCCGGTGGTGTTCATTCAAGAGGTGCACAAACGCGACCTCGTCGACATCGGCCGAGAGCTCGACGGGGCCGAGGGCCCGCACTGTCTCGAGGGCGACGACGCGACCGAGCTCGCATCGTGGCTCGAGCCGCGGCCCGAGGAGTTCGTCGTGAAGAAGCGCCGCTACTCCGCCTTCTTCGGAACAGAGCTCGAGATCATTCTGAAGGCCTACAAGGCCGAGACGGTCATGCTGGTCGGCGGCCTGACCGACATCTGCATCCACTACACGGCCGCCGATGCGCATCAGCACGACTACGTCGTGCGCGTGCTCACCGACTGCGTCGCCGGCTCGAGCGAGCGGGCGCACGATGCAGCCCTCGAGTCGATCGCGTATCTGCAGCGCGACGCCCTCGTCACCGCCGCCGACGTGCACGCGTGGCTCGACGACCGGGAGCGCGTCAGTGCCTAGCGGCGCCGATACTCGCCTGATCGTCGGCCCCATCCGAACGATGGACGACGACCGCCCAGAGGCGGAGGCCATGCTCGTCGTCGGCGAGCGCATCGTGGCGCTCGGCGCTCTCGATGAGGTGCGGGCTGTGACTCCCGACGGCGTCGTCGAAGAGCGCTTCGACGGTGTGATCGTGCCCGGCTTCATCGACGCGCACTCCCATATGCAGCGGGCCGGGTTGAAGGCGCTGCAGCTGCTCGACGACGGCGCGGATGCCGAGACCTTCTCGGCGGTGATGCTCGCCGACGGCGATGCAGATCCGGATGCTCCGGATTGGCTCGGCGACACGCCTCCCCGTCTCGATGACAGGCTCGCAGCGCTGAGCCGGGTGCAACCGCTTCTGCACGCCATGGGGTTCACCGGCGTGATCGATCCCGCCGTCACCCTCGACGAGCTCGCCGGCTACCGCGAGGCGCATCGGCTGTCGCAGCTGACTCTGCGCGTCGTCGCGATGCCGTGGCCTCAGCTCGGGTCGCCTAAAGTGCCCGACGTCGATGCTGCACTTCGGCTGCTCGACACGATCGAGGGCGTCACGGGCGACGGCGACGACCGGCTGAGGCTCGGCCCGATCAAGGTCTACTACGACGGCGAGGGAATGAAGGGGCAGGCGTTACTCGAACGGCCGTGGTCGGGCGACGACCACGGGGTGCAACGCCTCTCGGCAGACGAGTTCGCCCGCCTTGCCGCCTCGTGCGTCGAGCGAGGCTGGGGCCTCGGGGTGCACGCGGTCGGGAGCCGCGCGGTCGAGCAGGTCCTCGACGGCCTCGACGCTGCAGCGCCCGCGTCTGTTCTCGGTCCGCTGCGCTGCCAGCTCATCCACGCGTACCTCGAGCCGAGCCCCGAGAGCATGCGGCGGTCGGCCGCGCTCGGCGTGATCGCGTCGCTGCAGCCATCCATCGCCTGGAACAACGCCGCGGGTCTGATGCGTCGCCTCGGTGATCGAGCCGTGCCGGTCAATCCCCTGCGCGACTGGCTCGACGCCGGCGCGACCCTCGCCCTGGGCTCCGACGCGCCCTACTTTCCCTTCGACCCGCGTCAGGTCATCGGTGTCGCGGCAGAGCGTCGGATGCGCGGCATCGCCGAGCCGGTCGGCCCGGAGCAGGCGATCACCGTTCTCGAGGCGGTTCGGGCGTACACGCGCGGCGCGGCGTACGCCGCCTTCGCGGAGAACAGCCGCGGGATGCTGCGCGCCGGCTTTCTCGCCGACTGGGTGCTGCTCGACGTCGACCCGACGAGCTGCACCTCGGCAGAGTTCGCGGCCGCGCGGGTGCTGCGTACCGAAGTAGGCGGCGTATCGGTGTTCGACGCCGTCATTACAAATAGAAATGCTCAGGATTTGTAATCCCCTCGAAACATAATTGGATGCGTATCGCACTAGATTGGATCCAAGTTGACTGGCTGGGTGGCGTTACAGCGTCGGCACACGACGCGTCCACGGCCGCAACCACACAATCTGCACCCGACGCACCACAGACATCCTTTGGAGGACAGCACCATGGTTAGGAAGAGAACGATCGCCGGCGTCGCGCTGGCGGCTGCGGTGGGCCTTGCGCTCAGCGCCTGCTCCACCGGCGCACCCGAGGCCGCCTCCGGCACCACCGACACGATCAACGCCGAGCTCTGGTACGCCCCCGCCACGTTCGATCCCGCCAAGGCCTCCGCCTCCTCCGATGTCACGGTCGCACGACTCGGCTTCGACACCCTGCTGCGCCAAGGCGAGACCGAGGGGTACGTGGGAGGGCTCGCGACGGACTGGTCGTCGACGTCGGCTTCCGACTACACCTTCACCATCCGTAACGACGCCACCTGCTCCGACGGCACCGCCATCACGCCGACGGTCGTCGCCAACTCGTTCTCGTATCTGGTCGGCCTCGACGACTCGGGCGCTCAGACCTGGAAGAACCAGGCTTTCGGCTCGGGCACGCCCACGTTCACGCCGGATGACGCGGCCGGAACTCTCTCGATCTCGCTCAGCGCCCCGTACTCGCAGCTGTTCGGTGGACTCACCCGGCCCGGCTCCGGCATCATCTGCCCCGCCGGTATCGCCGACCCCGAGGGCCTCGCCGCGGGCACCGTCGCCGGCGCGTGGTCTGGCCCGTACACGCTGACGAAATCGGAAGCCGGAAAGAGCGTGCAGTACGCGCTTCGCGACGACTACAAGGTCTGGCCCGACTGGAAGAACGTCGAGGGCACGCCCGCAAAGACGATCAACCTGACCGTTCAGGCCGACTCCAACACGAGCGCCAACCTGCTCGAGTCGGGAGGCGTCGACCTCGCGAGGTTCTATGACGCCAACGCTCAGCGTTTCGAGGGTGACGGATACTCCACGGTCACCTTCGCGAGCTCGGCCTACAACCTGGTGTTCAACCAGGCTCCGGGCGCGGGCTCGGTCTTCGAGGGAAACAAAGACCTGCGCGCCGCAGTCGCTCAGGCGATCGACCGCGAGGGTTTCAACTCCGCCGGCCTCGACGGCCTCGGTGTCGAGCAGAACACCGTGAACGCGGCGAGCTACCGCTGTGCGCTCGATGACTCCTCGCTCGTTCAGAAGTACGACCCCGCGGCCGCGGCGAAGGTACTGAACGGCAAGACCATCCGACTGCTTATGATGTCGAACTGGGATCCGGCGGGCGACTTCCTCGCCGAGTCGCTTCGTGCGGCCGGTGCCACGGTCACGGTCTCGGCGCCCGACCCCGCCGACTGGACCAAGCAGATGCGTACTCAGCCCGAGACGTGGGACATGGCTATCGCCGCCGAGAACGCCGAGTCGGGCCTCATCCACACCTCCATCGCCCGCTACCTCGGCCCGACCTACGCGCAGGGCGGCACCAATGTGGCCTCGAGCGACAACCCCGAGGGTATGGCCGACTACGAGGCCGGAATGAACGCGACCGACCCCGACGAGCAGTGCGCCAACTTCGAGGCAGCCCAGAAGACGATCCTCGAGCGCGTCGACATGACCCCGCTGATCACCGACACCCACCGCTACGTGGCCCGCAAGGGATTCGCCTCGTACGTCTTCTCGGGCTACTGGGACATCTCGGCCATGCGCATCGTGTCGTAACGAGTCGACGCACCGCCCGGACCGGAACACTTGAGGAGAACACGCGATGAGCACCACGACCGCTGACAGCTTCGCGGCGCCCGGTCCGGGCACCCCCGAATCAACCCGCCCCGTGAAGGCGGCGACCCTCGCCGGCGCGTGGCGCACGTTCCTCGTGCGCCGCGTTGTCGGCCTCATCGTGAACCTGGCCCTGCTGGTGCTGGTCACCTTCTTGATCGTGCAGCTGATTCCCGGAGACCCGGCCACGGCCATCGCCGGAGAGAGCGCAAGCCTCGACCAGGTCGAGCTCGTGCGTACCCAGCTCGGTCTCGATCAGCCGCTGCCCGTTCAGCTCTGGACCTATGTCTCGGGAGTGGTGCAGGGCGACTTCGGCGATTCGTACCGCTACCGGCAGCCCGCGATGGACATCGTGATGACGGCGGTCCCCTACACACTCACGATCACCATCGCGGCCGTCGTGCTGCTGCTTGTGCTCGGCATCGCACTCGGTATGGCCATCGGCGTGGCGACGCGGGGCGATCGCCGGCGCTGGCTCGATCTCTCGTTCAGCGTCATCACCGGAATCATCTCGTCGATTCCCACCTATGTTCTCGCCACCGGGTTCGTCGTCGTGTTCGCCGTGCTCTGGCGGGTGCTGCCTCCGGCGTACTCGCCCGCGTACAACATCGGCGCGGCGGCCATCCTGCCCATCGCCTCGCTCTCGATCGGCGGAATCTGCTCGGTCGCGCGAATCGTGCGTCGCGAGACGGCGGTGATCCTCGAGCAGGACTACATGCGCACGGCCCGAGGGTGGCGACTGCCGACGCTCACTCTGTATGTGAAGCACATGCTGCCGAACCTCCTGACGACGGCACTCACACTCTCGGGCATCATCTTGACGGCGCTGCTCGGATCTGCCCTCATCACCGAGGCGGTCTTCGCCTGGCCGGGACTCGGCGGCGTGATCGTGCAGGCCATCGCTGTCGACAAGGACTATCCGGTCATCAGGGCAGCGGTATTCGTGATCGGCCTGATCTCGCTGGTGATGACGCTCATCATCGACATCATCCTCGGCATCATCGACCCTCGAACACTCGGAGGAAAGCGTGACTGAGTCGAACCCCGCAGCGGCGGTCCGTGTCGCAGGGGCGCCCGCCGATCGGGCGCGCACCTTCGCCTGGAACCCCGGCCTCGTCATCGGCCTCGTCATGCTCGTGGTCGTAGCGCTGACCGCGATCATCGCTCCGCTCGTCTTCGGCGCGCAGGCCACCGGCGTGGGCAGCGACCCCGGGCAGAGCGCCAGTGCAGCCCATCCCCTCGGAACGGACACGCTCGGTCGCGACATGCTCGCCCGCACGCTCGTGGCGACCCAGTCGACCGTGCTGATGGCACTCTTCGCCACGGCGCTGTCGTCGGTCGTGGGAATCGCTCTGGGAATCGGCGTGTGGCTGGCGCCGCGCCGCCTTCGCGAGCTCGGCCTGCGGTTGATCGAGTTCGCCGTAAGCTACCCCACGATGCTGGTCGCGATCATCGTCGCGGCGATCCTCGGCCAGGGCGTCGTGCAGGTCGTGGTCGCGGTCGCCGTGGCGAACATCGCCGGATTCGCGAGGCTCACTGCCAATCTCGCTGCCAAGATCTCGGCGAGCGAGTACGTCACCACCGCACGCCTCATGGGGGTGCCGGTGCATCGCCTCGCACTGCGTCACGTGCTTCCGAACATGGCGGAGCCCATCCTGATTCTCATTGCCGGGGCGTTCTCGGGCGCCCTCGTCGAGATCTCGGGACTCTCGTTCATCGGTCTCGGCGCGCAGAGCCCGGCCTTCGATTGGGGAACCCTGCTCAACGACGGGCTGAGCAGAATCGCGGTGAACCCCATCGTGATCGTGGGTCCCGCGGTGGCCCTGACCTTCACGTCGCTCGCGGCGCTGATGGTGGGAGACGGCCTGGCCGCGGCGGCGAACCCACGGTCGAACTCCACGCGAGCCCGCTTGGTGCGTGCCGAGGGCGAGCCCGCCCTCGTGGCGACCGAGGGCGACGACGTCGTGCTCATCGCCGACGGCATCACGGTCACGCACGGCTCCACCGGTCGCCCTCTGGTCTCCGATGTCTCGTTCACCATCCGTCGAGGCGAGGTGCTCGGCATCGTCGGCGAATCCGGATCGGGTAAATCGCTCACCGCGTCGGTCGTCGCGCGTCTGCTCGGAGAGGGGCTCGAGGCATCCGCCCGACGCCTCGAGCTCGGCGGCACCGACCTGATCGGCCGCGTCTCGGGCCGCACCCTCGCGTCGAAGATCGGGCTCGTGTACCAAGACCCCGGCACGGCCTTGAACCCGGCTCTGGTGCTCGGTAGCCAACTCTCCGACGTGCTCACGATTCGTCTCGGCTTTCCGCGACGGGGAGCGCTCGGCCTCCTCGCGCGTGCCTTCGAGGCCGTGAAGTTGAGCGATCCGGAGGGTCGTCTGCGGCAGCATCCGCATCAGCTCTCGGGCGGAATGAAGCAGCGCGCCATGATCGCGTCGGCCATGAGTACGAAGCCCGATCTCTTGATCGCCGACGAGCCGACCACCGCCCTCGACGTCACCGTGCAACGCGAGGTGCTGTCGCTGCTTAGGCGAATGAACGAGCAGTCGGGAACGGCGGTGCTGTTCATCTCGCACGACCTCGGCGTGGTGCGTGCTCTCTGCGACCGGGTGCTCGTGATGAAAGACGGCCGCATCGTCGAGCGTATCGACGACGTCGCCACACTCTCGGAGGACACCGTGGAACACCCCTATACCAAGCAGCTTCTTGCGGCGACGCCCGTGGTTGCCGTGCCGCGGGAGGCCCGGTCATGAGCGAGGTGATGGTCGACGTGCGCGGTCTCGACGTCTCGTTCGGCTCGGCGCGCGTGCTGCGCGGGGTCGACCTGCGCCTCGAGCGAGGCCGCACCGTGGGAGTCGTCGGAGAATCCGGCTCGGGCAAATCGACGCTGGCGAAAGTTCTGGTGGGAACGGTGCGCGCGGCATCCGGAACCGCGACCGTCGACGGCGTCGACATCGTCGCGGCAGACCGCCGTGCGATGCGAGCGTATCGCCGGCGCACCCAGATGATTCCGCAGGACCCGTATTCGTCGCTGTCTCCGCGCCGCACGATCGCGCAGACGCTCGCCGAGGCGGTCGATCCGGCGCGCGGACGAGTCACGAGGCACGAGCAACTGATCGCCGAGTGGCTCGTGCGCGTGGGGCTGAGCGCCGACATGATGCACCGCTTTCCGCACGAGTTCTCTGGTGGCCAGCGTCAGCGCATCGCCATCGCGCGCGGGCTCATCATCGACCCGCATCTGGTGATCGCCGACGAGATCACGTCGGCGCTCGACGTGTCGGTGCAGGCGCAGATCCTCGATCTGCTTGCGGGCATCAAAGAGTCGCTCGGCGTGACGATGATGTTCATCTCGCACAACCTCGCGGTCGTGCAGCGGGTGAGCGACGACGTCGTGGTGCTCTATCAGGGCGAGGTCGTCGAGGCCGGGCCCGTCGAGCAGGTCTACTCCGACCCGCAGCACTGGTACACCCGCCGACTACTCGACGCCGATCCTGGCGCGCCCGGCTTCAGCCTGGCGAGCTGACCGTGGCGGCTCGCCTCCCTCACGTTCCGCACGCATCCGGCACGGTGCGCCTCGTCGGCGCCACGCTCGTCGACGGCACCGGATGTCCGCCGCTGGCGGATTCCGAGGTCGAACTCGTCGACGGGGTCATCAGCTACGCCGGACCGCGCAGAGCCGGTCTCGAGGCCGAACGCACGATCGACCTCACCGGCGCCTTCCTGATGCCGGGCTTCATCGACGCGCACGTGCACCTCAGCATGGTGCCCGCCGACCCCGAGACCCAGCGCTCGCGCTTCGTCGAGGAGCACGTGCTCGAGACCGCCGCCGTGCTGCGCACCACGCTGCTCGCCGGAGTGACGACCGCGCGGGATCTCGACGGCCTCACCCCCGGCTACCGCGACGCGATCGCGCGAGGCTCGGCCGTGGGCCCGCGACTGCATCTGGCCATCTCGATGCTGTCGCCCACGGGCGGCCACGCCGACCCGGTACGCCCCAATGGATCGCTGCCGGCCTGGGCCGTGCGCCCCGGAATGCCCATCCCCGGCGTCGTCGACACCGACGACGACGTCATCCGCACCGTGCGCGAGCTCATGCGCATGGGCGCCGACGCGATCAAGGTCTCGACCTCGGGCGGGGTGGGCTCGCCGACCGACGACCCGGCGGATGCGGGCCTGCCCCTGGAGCACGTGGCTCTCGTGGCCCGGCTCGTCGCCGAGCGCGGCGGCCGCCCGATCACGGCGCACGCGCTGACCGACGCGGCGGTGCGGGTTGCCGTTCTCGGCGGTGCGGCGAGCATCGAGCACGGCTACGACCTGAGCGACGAGACGATCGAGCTGATGCTGCAGCGCGGCACGGTTCTCGTTCCGACTCTCAGCACCCTGATGCGAACACTCGACCCGACGACGACCTCATCCGTTGCGCTCGCTGACCGCGAAGCGCGGCAGAGACGTGGCCTCGACTCGGGGCGCCGTGCCGTTGCGGCCGGAGTGCCTGTCGCGCTCGGTACCGACGCGGGAGTGCACACGCACGGGCGGAACCTCACGGAACTCGCCTGGCTCGTCGAGGTCGGCCTCGACCCGCTTGCTGCGATCCAGGCCGGCACGCTGGGCGGCGCCACGCTGCTCGGACTCGAGGAGCACATCGGCTCGATCGAGGCTGGCAAGCAGGCGGACCTGGTGGTGACCAACGTCGACCCGGTGCACGCTCTTGGTGAGCTCGCCGACTCGGCTGCCATTCGGATGGTGCTTCAGGCCGGGCGCGTGGTGAAAGACCTCGACGGTCGGGTGCAGCGCGTGCCCTGAGGCGACCGACCATTGCGCTGATTGAGTAGCAGCGCGAGGAACGAGCCGGCGTATCGAGATCCATGCAGGGTGGTCTCGATACGGCCGCTGGCGGCCTACTCGACCAGCGCAGAGGAGTCTACTCAAGCAGCGCAGAGGAGTTGACTCCGAGAGCGCGCTCGATGGTGGCCACGACCCGTTCGGGCGCCGCGTGCGGAATCGCGTGGCTGGTGTCGACCTCGTCTAGGGTCGCGCCCATGCGGGTGGCCATGTCGTGCTGGATCTCCGGGCGCAGGTGCTTGTCGCTCGTGGCCATCAGGTACCAAGAGGGGCGTGACCGCCAGGCGGGTTCCGCGATGGTCTCGGTGAAGATCGCGTCGGCCGACACTCGGCTCTCGGAGCGACCGGCGAGGCGCACCTCCTCGGGCACGTCCCAGGCGAGCTCGCGCCATGACTCCTCGTCGGGCGCCGAGAGCCACTCGCCGTCGGCGCCCCGCGTGAAGTACTTCGAGACCTCGGCCGGCTCGTAGGAACTGACGATCTGGGTCACCGACTCGCCGCCGTCGGGGGCGAACGCGGCGACGTAGACGAGGCCGATGACCCTGTCGTGCGTGCCGGCTGCGGTGATGACCGCGCCGCCGTAGGAGTGCCCGACGAGCAGCACAGGTCCGTCGACGGCGTCGATCAGCGCGCGCACGTTTGCCTCGTCGTCGTGTAACGACTGCGAGAGATTGTCGGCCACGGAGGAGGAGTAGCCGCGCTCCGCGAGCAGCGGAACGACGGACGACCAGGTGAAGGGAGTCCCGCCCATTCCGTGAACGAGGACGAGATGCGGGAGCGGTGACGTTGCCATAGCTGATCCCTGGGCTCTACGCCGGAAGCGGGAGCAGAACGGTCGGCGCTGGAGCTGCCTCGCGTCCGGCGAACGGCACCGGTTGGCAGACCATGAGGTAGTCCCCGGGCTCCACGGCAGAAAGGTCGGCGTTCTCCAGAATCACGATGCCCGCGCCGCACAGGGTCACGTGCGTCGGCCACGTCGAGGTGTGCGCGGGCGCCTCCATGGTCATGTAGTCGATGCCGGCGAACAGAACGCTCCTATCGACGAGCCACTGCGCGCCGTCGGGGCCCAGCCCGACCCACGTCTCGGACTTCTCCGACCGGGTCAGCGCGTCTGTCGAGTTGCGCGTGCGGAAGAGCACTCGCGCCGCGCCCTCCGCACCGGCCGCGGCGAGGTCGGCCGCGCTGATCTCCTCGACGACATGGCGCAGATCGAGGACCCGCACCGGGCCCACGACGCTGTCGAGCGCGATCTGGTCGACGGTGGTGCTGCCCGGCACGAAGTGCGAGGGTGCGTCGACGTGGGTTCCGGTGTGCGCACCGATGAGCCAGCGAGAGACGTCGGATGCGTAGCCGTCGGCAATCTGCTCGACCATCTCGAACGTGGGGCGTCGGCCCCAGTGCAGCATCTCGCCGTGGATGGGAATGTTGATGTCGATCGCGTCGGTCATGTCTGCCTCTGGCTCGGGACCATAGAATGGATTCGGTTTAGTCAATATTGTATCCAATTAGGAGACAAGGCTGCCAGGGAACAGAGGGCCCGATGATCTGCAGTGTGAGCGATTTCGCCCAGCCCTTCGCCCTCGGGGGCACGCCTCGCCGAGTGATTCCTCTCGTGCTGGGCTACGAGCCGATCGCCGAGTCGATGTCGTTGCGTGGCGGAGACCCGTCGCGCTTTCTGCTCGAGCCCGTCACTGGCGCGATCGTCGTCTACGACGACGGGTGGGCGCTGGTCGACGGGGGCTTCGATCTCGACGCCGTTCGCGATCCTCTTCTTCGCGCAGCCCGCTACGACTACGAGAGCTACACGGCCGTCGTGCCGCCAGGCGATGCCCTGGCCGAGGGAGTCGCTGCGGCGGGCCTCGAGTGGAGCGACCTCGCATTCTGCGCGATCTCGCACGTGCACCTCGACCACACGGGAGCCCTGCGCTTGGTGCCCGGGGGCACTCCCGTCGCCCTGCAGCGCCGCGAGTGGCAGTGGCTCACGAGCGGAATCGGACGCCGCGAGGTCGTCGTGCCCAGCGACATCCTGGAGCGCGATCTCGACGTGAGGCTGCTCGACGGCGATACCGTTCTGGCACCGGGATTCACCGCCCTCGACACTCGCGGCCACACCCCGGGCCACCAGTCCTTCCGCATCGATCTGCCCGGGCGCTCGATCGTGCTCGCCTGTGATGCGGCCGATCTCGAGCGAAACCTGACCGAACGCATCCCCTGCGGGTGGACCGCCGTGCCGGGCGACGAAGAACAGGCCGCCCGCTCGCTCGAGCGCCTGGCCGATCTCACGGCCGAACGGGGCGTCGAGGTCTGGCCCGGTCACGACCCCGCATTCAGAGAGTGGATGCGCTGAGCGCGGTCACAGCCTCTGCTTCCTCGCGGGCCGCGGCGATCTCGGCCGACGACAGGCCGAGTACCCGCAGGCATGACGTGGCGATCGTCGTGTCGTCGTCTTCGGGCATGGCTGCGGTGCCGCCGTCGCGACGCAGACGGATCACGAGCTCGGCGAGCTGAATCAGGATGGCGCCGATGCGGTCTTCGCCCATGGTCGCCGCCACGTCGGGGTGCGCTGCGGCCACGCCGAGTCGGCCGTAGCTCGCCCGTAGCTGCTCGCGCTCGATGCGGAACGCGTCGTAGCGCGACTCCTGGATCTCGGGAAGCAGATAGAGCGTGCCGATGTTGTGCGGGGTCTGCCGCAGCGTACGGGCATCGATGCTGGCCAGAGCGAACAGCGCGCCCGCCGGCGTGATCTCGTCGGGCACACGTTCCTCGATGCGCTGCACGAACTCGATACTCGGTCGCACCGATCCGCTGAGCAGCTCGGCGAGAATCTCGTCTTTGCCGGCGAAATGGTAGTAGAGCGACTGTTGCCGAATGCCCACGCGGTCAGCGATGGCGCGCGTCGACGACCCCGAGAAGCCGGTCTCCGAGAACAGCGCCGCCGCCGCGTCGAGGATCTGCTCGCGCGCACTCAGGGCGGAATTCTGCTTGGGCGCGCTGGCCCGGGGCCTGCCGGCCTTGCCCGACGTCGTGACAGAACTCATACGACCCATGCTCTCACTCGCCGGGCACAGAGGTCATGCGCCCGCTCGGGACCGCTGCCACGCCAACCAGCCTCCGTGCGCGCTGATGTTCTCGGCGCCCTCGGTCGCGACGGGCTCGCAGAGAAAGCCCGACACGGAGCTGCCGTCGGCGAGGGTGACCCGCCCGATGGTCATCGGTGCGGGCAGGGCCGCGACGAAGGTGCCGAAGCCGGATGCCGGCAGCGACCAGATCTCGCCGGCCACGGATGCTCCGCCGCCGGCTACCCGGAGCAGGCCCGGCTTGGGCGGGGTCGTGTCGAGGGCGAAGAGTGCATAGTCGGCGCTGGTCGTGACGCTGCGCACGAACGAGCCGCCGGCCGCGATGAGCTGGTGGTTGAGGGGCTGATCGGTGAGATGAGCGCCCACCACGAGAATCTCGATCGCCGGCGAGAGCAGGCGCTGCGCCAGCTGGTGCACGGCGAGGTCGTGGAAGGCCGGGGCGGTGATCATCACTCCGAAGGGCAGCCCGTCGACGACACCGGCGGGCACGGCGGTCGAGGCCATGTCGAGCAGATTCGCGTAGTTCGTGTAGCGCCCCATGCGGCTGTTGCCGCCGATCGGGTCGGCGGCGATCTCGGCGAGGGTCGGATGCCACGTGGTGGTCGGGGTGAGCAGGGCATCGCACCCGGCGAGCGCGCCTCGAGCGACGGCGCCCAGGCGGTCGAGCTGCTCGCGATCGCGGTAGAGCTCGACTGCGGTGCGGTCGGCGCCGCCGAGCACAATTGTCGAGACCGAGCGGTCGAGGTCGGTTCCGATGAGCTCGCGGTGCGCGTCGATGTGCTCGCCGACGGCCGCGTAGCGCTCGGCCACGAACGACGACTCGTAGAGCATCCGTGCCGCCTGCAGCAGGGGAGCGATGTCGACCTCGACGATCTCCACGCCGGTGGTGGCGAGGCGACCCGCCGCGGCGTGGAACGCGTCCGCCCATCCCGGGGCGAGGCCATCCAGATGCTCGGCGGTCGGGACGCCGACGCGCGGTCGTGGGGGAAGCGCGGTCGCGGTGGCGCGCGCGGCCTCGTCGAGGGTGCGCTCCAAGGGGTCGAGGCCGTCGGGTCCGGCGAGCAGCTCGGCCGTGTTGTAGGCGAGCCCGGCCTCGCGGGCGAAGACGGTGACGCAGTCGAGTGTGCGGCAGGCGGGCACGACGCCCGTGGTCGGGATGCGGCCGCGGGTGAGCTTGACGCCGACGATGCCGTTGAGCGCGGCGGGCACGCGGCCCGAGCCCGCGGTGTCGGTGCCAAGAGCGACATCCACGATGCCCAGGGCGACGGCCACGGCCGACCCCGAGCTGGAGCCGCCCGAGATGCGGTCGGGCCGCCACGCGTTGCGCACCGCGCCGAAGGGGCTGCGGGTGCCGACGAGCCCGGTGGCGAACTGGTCGAGGTTGGTCTTGCCGATGACCACCGAGCCGGCTTCGCGAAGGCGGCTGACCGCGGTCGAGTCCGCATCCGGGCGATAGCGGTAGCTCGGCGCGGCAGCCGTCGTGTCGAAGCCGGCCGCGTCGATGTTGTCTTTGACCGCGGCCACCGTTCCGGCCAGCGGCAAAATCTCTCCCGCTGCGACGCGAGCGTCGATCGACGCGGCCTCGTCGAGCGCATCCTGCTCGTCGCGCAGGCTGATCCAGATCTCCGGCCGATCCACGGCGCGGATGCGCTCGTAGGCGGCGGTGACCCTGTCGACGGCGGTGCTGGTGGGTGTCATGCTGCTGCTCCAATAATCGAGATGAGAATCTGGCCGGGCGAGACCTGGTCTCCGGGACGCACGTGGATCTCGCCCACGACGCCGTCGGATGCGGCGACGACCGCCGATTCCATCTTCATCGCTTCGAGGGCCATGAGCTTCTGCCCAGCACTCACCGTCTGGCCCGGCTCGACGCCGATCTGCCACACGGTCGAGGTGAAGGGAGCTGCCACTCCCACCGAGCCCTCGGCGACGACGACGGCGTCGGCTGGCGCGGCAACCTTCTCGTCGGGCCGCACATCGAATTCGCCGGATGCGCGCCAGCGATCCTTCTCCTCGCTGAACGCGCGGGCCTGCGTCTCGCGGAAGTCGGCGATCGAGCCGGCGTTCTCGGCGAGGAAGCGCTGGTAGTCCGCGATCGCGAACGTTCCCTCTTCGGTCTCGTAGTGCCCACGGCCGGCATCGGTCTCGGCGCGCAGCTCGAGCAGCTCGTCGGCGCCGACCGGGTACCACTCGATGCGGTCGAAGAAGCGCAGCGCCCACGGGTTCTCCTGGAACAGGCCGCCGCGGCGGAACCTGTTCCAGACCTGCACGGTGCGGCCGACGAACTGGTAGCCGCCCGGCCCTTCCATGCCATAGATGCACATGTACGCGCCACCGATGCCGACCGAGTTCTCTGCCGTCCAGGTGCGCGCCGGGTTGTACTTGGTGGTCACGAGCCGGTGCCGCGGGTCGAGCGGCGTGGCCACGGGGGCGCCGAGGTAGACGTCTCCGAGTCCGAGCACCAGATAGGTGGCGTCGAACACGGTCTTCATGACGTCGTCGACCGAGTCGAGACCGTTGATGCGGCGGATGAAGTCGATGTTCGATGGGGTCCACGGTGCATCGGCGCGCACACCGTTCATGTAGCGCTCGATGGCGAGATGCGTGGCCGGGTCGTCCCACGACAGCGGCAGGCGCACCGTGCGCGACGGCACGACCAGCTCGTGCGTTGCCGGGATGTCGTTCTCCAGTTCGCGCAGCAGGCCCGCCAGCGCGGTGGCCTTCAGCTCGGAGGAGTCGGTGTGGATCTGCAGCGAGCGGATGCCGGGGGTCAGCTCGAGCACGCCGCGGGGCGACTCGCTCTGCAGTCTCTCCATGAGCGCGTGCACGCGCATCCGCAACCCGAGATCGAGCGTGAGGTCGCCGTACTCGACGAGCAGGTTGTCGTCGCCGTCGCGGCGATACGTCACCGACGGCCGCGCCTCGGTTGCCGCGAGCCGATCGATCACGCCGTCGTCGCCGTCGCCGCCCGAACTCCTGACGCTGAACGAGGCGCGGTCGGCGTCGAGGGCGGCCGCGTCGGCCTCCCGCACGGGAACGAAGCGGATGGTGTCTCCGGGGCGCAGCTGGCCGAGCTTCCACAGTTCGCCGCTGGCGACCACGGCCGGGCAGACGAAGCCGCCGAGGCTGGGGCCGTCGGGCCCGAGGATGATCGGGGTGTCGCCGGTGAAGTCGATGGCCCCCACGGCGTAGGGGTTGTCGTGGATGTTCGAGGGGTGCAGGCCCGCCTCGCCGCCGTCCTCGCGCGCCCACTCCGGGCGCGGCCCATCGAGGCGCACGCCGGTTCGAGCCGAGTTGTAGTGCACCGTGTAGTCGGTCGCGTAGAAGACGTTGAGGTCGGCGCGGGTGAAGAAGTCGGGGGCGCCGTGCGGACCCTCGGTCACGCCGATCTGCCAGCTCGTGGTCAGCGCGGGACGACGCTCGGCGGGGGTCGGGCCGCCGACCAGCGACAGGCGCGTGCCCTCCGCGAAAGCCGGATGCGCGGCATCCGAATCGGGCGAGCCGGGTCGCAGCACGTCGCCCGGCAACAGGGCGCGGCCGGCGTGCCCGCCGAACTTGCCGAGCGTGAAGGTGGACGCGCTGCCGAGATAGAGGGGGACGTCGATGCCGCCGCGCACGGCGAGATAGGCGCGCTGGCCCGGGCCGTGCAGGGTGCCGATGGCGAGCACGCTGCCCGCGGCGGCCTCGACCGGCTCCCAGAACGGCACCTCGAGTCCGTCGAGGGTGGCGGATGCCGGTGCGCCGGTCAGGGCGATCAGGCTCGGCGCGCTGAATCGCAGGGTCGGGCCGGTGGCGGTGATCTCGAGCGCGGGCGCTCCCGCGGGGTTGCCGACGGCGAGGTTCGCCTCAGAGAACGAGACGGAGTCCATCGGGCCGCTCGGCGGCACGCCGATCTGCCAGTATCCGGTGCGCCCGGGCAGATCCTGCACCGTCGTCATCGCTCCGGCATCCAGAACATCGATGCGGGGGTCGGGGTCTGCGGTCTGATCGAGGGTGGAGGTCGAGTGCACCGCGGCGCGCAGGCCGGTCTCGTCGGTGAGTGAGCGCAGCAGGCCGAGGTTGGTGACGACGCCGTCGACGCGGCTGGTATCGAGTCCCTCGCGCAGCAGGTCGAGCGCGGTGTCGCGACTGGGAGCGGCGGCGATGACCTTCGCCAGCATGGGGTCGTAGTACGGCGAGACCTCGAGCCCGGTCTCGATCCAGCCGTCGACGCGCACGCCGCTGAGCTCGGCGACCCCGAAGCCGGGGAACGCCGCGTGGGTGACGAGTCCCGAGCTGGGCAGACCGTTCTTGTCGGGGTCTTCGGCGTACACGCGCGCTTCGAAGGCGTGGCCGTTCGGCTCGAACGGTGTCGTGAAGATCGCCGGGTCGATGCCGTCGGCGCCGTCGCGGGCGAGGCGCAGCATCATGGCCACGAGGTCGACGCCGTAGACCTCTTCGGTGACCGGGTGCTCGACCTGCAGGCGGGTGTTCACCTCGAGAAAGGAGGCCTCTTCGCGTACCGGGTCGTAGACGAACTCGACCGTGCCGGCCGAGCGGTAGTCGACGGATGCCGCAAGCTGTCGGGCGGAATCGTGCAGTTGCCGCCGCACGGCATCCGGAAGCGCGGGAGCCGGCGCCTCTTCGATGACCTTCTGGTTGCGTCGCTGCAGAGAGCAGTCGCGGTCGCCGATCACGGCGACGCGGCCGTCGCCGGCGCCGAAGAGCTGCACCTCGACGTGGCGGGCCGGGCGCACGAGGCGCTCGAGAAACACTCCGGCCGAGCCGAAGTTCTTCTCGCCGAGGCGGGCGACCCGGTCGTAGGCCTCGCGCACCTCGTCGATGCTCGTGCAGGCCTGCATGCCGATTCCGCCGCCGCCGCCCGTGGCCTTGAGCATCACGGGCAGGCCGATGCGTTCGGCCTCGGCGACGGCCTCGTCGGCGGAGGAGAGAAGCCCGGTGCCGGCGAGCATGGGCACTCCGGCGCGGGCGGCCAGCTCTCTGGCCGTGTGCTTCTCGCCGAACGAGGCGATCTGCCCGGCAGTGGGGCCGATGAAGCTCATGCCGGCGGCCTCGATGCGTCGGGCGAAGTCGAGGTTCTCAGAGAGGAAGCCGTAGCCGGGGTGGATCGCGCCCACGCCCAGTCGCTCGGAGACCTCGAGGATCGTGTCGATGTCGAGGTAGGACTCCTTGGCGGGGGCAGGCCCGAGCCGCACGGCCTCGTCGGCCTCGCGCACGTGGGGAGCGGCGCGGTCGGCGTCGGAGTAGACCGCCACCGTTCGCAGGCCGAGGGTGCGAGCCGAGCGGATGATGCGGCGCGCGATCTCGCCGCGGTTGGCGATGAGCAGGGTGTCGAAGGCGGGGGTCATGCGTGGTTCTCTTTCGTCGTGAGCGCTGGGCTGGTCACGATCATTCGCAGCGGAGTGCAGTTGAAGTCGTTGCAGGGGTTGTTCATCTGCGGACAGTTCGAGACGATCACGAGCACGTCCATCTCGGCTCGCAGCGCCACGCGCTTGCCGGGGGCAGACATGCCGTCGACGATGCCGAGGGTGCCGTCGGCCTCGACCGGCACGTTCATGAACCAGTTGATGTTCGAGACGAGGTCGCGGGCGCCCAGACCGTGTCGCGCGGCTTCGGAAAGGAAGTTCTCTCGGCAGCCGTGCTGGTGCTCGGTGTGAAAGCCGTAGCGCAGCGTGTTCGACTCCTTGGAGCAGGCGCCGCCGATCGTGTCTTGGCGGTCGATCTCGTTGCCGGTCACGGTCATCAGCGGGCGGCCGAGATTGGAGCGAAGGATCGACTCCTCTCTGAGGTAGGCGTTCTGCTGCCAGGCCAGGGTGTCGGGGGTCGAGTAGCGCTCGAGCGTGTCGTGCGCGTTGTAGACCAGAAAGTCCGCGGACTGGTTGCCACCGACATCCACGATCGTGAGGGTCTGGCCGGCGAGGAGTCGAGCCGACCACGGGGCGAGCGGTGCGACGGTCTCATCGAGGACGATGGAGTCGGCGTCGGCGTCGGCGTTGCTCGCGAGTGGGCCGTTCGGGTCGAGGATAGTGTCCTCTGAGTAGTGAGCGCCGACCGGAACCGTCGTCTCGATGACGCGGTCGCCCACGGTGTGGGCGGTGGTGAGTGTGGTGGTCATAGTCCTCGGGCCTCCGCGTAGTCGATCGAGTTGAGGTAGGCGCGGTTCACCTCGGGCGTCGCGGTGAACTGCGGGTTTCCCACAAGCGTCGGGTCTCCCGGCCAGGCGTGCACGCGGAGGGGCCCGACCAAGTAGTCGTCTGCCGGGTCGAGCGGATGCGGCACGTTGACTATCAGCACGAGCAGGGGAAGTTCGGCCACGAGCTCGACGTGCGTGCCCTCGCCGGCGCTCCCCGTGAACGTGAGCCCGCCATCCGCCTCGACGTGCACGCCCTGAAAGAACGAGACGCTGGGCGGCAGGTCGCGCCCGGTGAGTCCGTGCTTGGCGGCGGCGAGCAGAAAGCGCGAGCGGCCGGATGGCGACGGCCCCTCGGGCGCCGCCGATCCGTACTTCGCCGTCGCGGATTCGTCGGTGCTGGTGCCGCAGAAGGTGTCGTGCCGACCGGAGGTGTCGGCGGTGATGGTCGCCAGCGCCCGGCCGTCTCCCGAGAGCAACGGATGACCCGTGCCGAGGTACGCCTGCCACGGGATCTTGATCGTGTCGGCGACGTTCAGTCGCTCGTTCGTCTCGAGCGCGTTGTACAGAATGACGTGCGCGCAGGCGCTGCCCGTCGGGTCATCGAGACGCAGCCGGGTGCCGCGCGCGATGACCCGATGGGTGTAGCCGCCGGGCGCCACCGTCTCGGCCCAGACGAGGCTGTCGCGATCGACCCCGTCGGGCACCACCGGCGACGTGGATGCCGGTCGGTAGGGCATGTAGTCGGCGGTGCGGGCGGCCTGGGCTCGGGCATCGGCCCGGGCCGCCAGCACGCTGTCGGTCTGGTGCTCGTCGGCAATCGAGGTCATGGCGGTGGTGCTCTCTTTCGGGTGGTTCGGGGTGCTCTCGGGCCGCGTCACGGCATCCGTGTGACGCAGCCCATGCGGTGGGTCTAGGTGGTGGGACTAGGCGGTCGGTCTAGGCGGCGGGTCTACCCGGTGGGTCTAGGCGATCGGGCTAGGCGATCGTTGCGACCGCGCCGGCTTCCGCGGGCGCGCCGCTCGGCCTCGCCGACGTCGGCAGGTGGCCCAGGCTGATGGCGCCGTGGCGGGTGTGCGCGTGCCGGTGAACGAGGAATCCGACGACCAGGGTCGCGCCGATGAAGAGCAGGGCGCTCCACTGCAGCCACCAGGTCTCACCGGTGAGGTCGTAGATCTCGGCACGGGGCCAGACCAGGTTGATGACCATGCCGATCTGGTAGGCGACGGCGATGATGTTCACGGCAAGGCCCCACTTGCCCAGGCTGAACAGCGGCTTGCCCGTCTCGTCGACACCGGGCGGGAAGCCCTGATCGGGTGCCTTGAAGCGACGCACGAGCAGCGGCACCGTGACGCCGAGGTAGGCCAGGTAGAGCATCGCGATGCAGAGGCTCGAGAGGGCGGTGAAGATGGCGGCCTGTCCGAAGTTGACCGCCAGGGCGAGGGCTGCGCCGACGCCGATGACCACACTCGTGGCGATGGGAGTGCCGGTTCGGGGTGACACCGCGGCGAGCGTGCGCCAGAACGGAAGGGCGCGCTCGCGGGCCATCGAGAACATCATGCGCGAGCCGGATGTCTGCACCGCCAGGGTGCAGGCAAACACGGCGACCGCGACGGCCACGAGCAGCAGTCGACCGAAGACCGGGCCGAGGCGCTCGGTCACGACGTAGGCGATGCCGCCGCCGGCGAGGCTGCCGTCGGTCAGGCTCGGGGCCGCGACCAGGGCGGCGATGATCAGCAGTGCACCGCCGAGGCCCGACACCACGACTGCGCGAATGATCGTCTTGGGAATCGTCTTGCGCGGAGCGTGCGTCTCTTCGGAGAGTTCGCCGGCCGAGTCGAAGCCCACGAGCACGTAGGCGGCCATCAGCGATGAGGCGAGGAAGGCCCAGATGTAGGGGGAGTCCGAGGGCGCGGTGCCCTCTGTCGTGAAGACCACCGACGGGCTGCGGGCGGGAAGCAGCAGCAGGGCGGTGACCAGCACCGCCACGCCGACGATCTCGATCAGCACACCGACGCTCGTGGCGAGGGCCATGATGCGCACGCTGAGGATGTTGACGACGGTGGTGATGACCAGCAGGATCACGCCGAGCAGCACGGCGTTCTGGGCGCCGGTCGGTGAGGTGAGTGTGGGGTCTGCGGTGGGGCCGCCGACGATCTGGAAGCCGTCCCAGATGGCGGGAAGCACGGCCTGCACCGCAATGGCGGCGACCGCGACGGTGAGCGTCTGGGCCACGATCATGACCCAGCCGGTGAACCAGCCGAAGGTCGTTCCCGCGAGGCGGCTGGCCCACTGGAAGATAGAGCCGGCGATCGGCCAGCGCGCGGCGAGCTGGGCGAAGTTGAGCGCCACGAGAAGCTGACCGGCGAACACCAGCGGCCAGGTCCAGAAGAAGGCGGCTCCGCCGAGGCCGAAGCCCAGACCGAACAGCTGGAAGACCGTCGTGAGGATCGAGACGAACGAGAAGCCTGCGGCGAACGAGGCGAAGGAACCGACACCGCGGTGCAGTTCCTGGCGGTAGAGCTTGTGGTTCTGGTGGGCTGGAGCGAGGTGGATCGGGGATGGTTCCGGGGCACTCATGGGCGCGACCTTCCGCGGACAGGGACTCGAATACCTGTCGATTGACAGGTGATGCTCCCATGCTGTGCGACGGCAGTTGCGCGCCGGTTTCGCGGTTGTTAAATTCAGGTTTCGCGGTGGTCGTTCATGTTTCCGGCGAGTGCCAGCTTGCTGAAAGCGCCCTTAGTGGGCGATCGCTCGGTCGAGCCACTCCATCAGAAGTCGTCGCTCGCCGGCGGTCAAAGACTCGAGCTGTGGGGCGACGGCGCGGAAGGCCACGGTGGTCGTGAGGGCGTCGTCGGTAACCGGCCCCGTCGCATCCGTGAGGATCTGAGACAGTGCGGCGTCGTACATCGCCTCGGGCAGTGCGCTGTCGCGGTGCTCGGGCGGCGTCGCCAGCATTGTGAGGATGGCGCCGGTGCCCGCAGCCTGAATGATGCCGACGGCCCGGTTCTCACTGACGCGCAGGCGACCGGCGGCGGCGATGCGGTGCACGCGAGCTTCGAGAACGCGCAGCCCGGACTGCGCGGCGGGGGAGCTCTCGACGCGGGACGGGTCGCTGAGCAAGCGGAACAGCACTGGATTGGCCAGGCCGAAGTCGATCTGGTTCTGCCACCCGGCGCGCAGGTCGTCGAGCGGGTCGATGTCGTTCGCTGCCGCGGACTGCACGGTTGCAGCCTTCGCTGACACGAGCTCGCTCATCACGTGCTCGGCTACGGCCTCGAGAAGACCGTCTTTGTCGCCGAAGATGCGATAGATCGCGGGGGCCTGCACCCCGGCGCCCTCTGCCACTGCTCGCGTTGTGACGGCGGTCGGTCCGTCGTTCTGGAGCAGGCGCGCGGCGGCGGCGATGATTCGGGCGCGCGTTTCTGCCTGTCCGGGCGGTCTGGTCGTTTTGTCCACGTAACGACGATAACAGCGGAGTGTTATCAGAGAACGTTTCCGGTGTTACTGTTTAAGCGATTCCAGCGATAACAGATGTTCGATAACACGAAAGGCTTTCCTATGATCATCATCACCGGTGCAACCGGAGCCCTCAATGGCGCCACGGTCGACCACCTGCTCGAACGCGTTTCCGCAAGCGAACTCGTCGTCGCGGTGCGCGACAGGGCGAAGGCCCAGCGGTTCGCCGACCTCGGTATCGAGGTGCGCCGAGCCGATTATGCGGATGCCGACTCGCTGCCGGTAGCGTTCGACGGTGCAGACCAGTTGCTGCTCGTCTCGTCGAGCGACCAGAAGGCAGACGCCGTCAGTCTGCACCGGGCCGCCATCGACGCCGCCGTGCGGGTCGGCGTCGGGCGCATCCTCTACACAAGCCATCAGGGTGCGGCGCCCGACACGCCTTTCGGACCCGGCCGTGACCACGCCGCCACCGAGCAGCTGCTGGCCGCATCCGGAATCGCCTGGACCTCGCTGCGCAACGGCTTTTACGCGCACAGTCTCAACTGGAGCCTCGGCGACTGGCGGGAGTCCGGTGTGATCGCCGTGCCTGCCGATGGACCGATGTCGTGGACGGCACGCGAGGATTCCGCCGAGGCCGCCGCCGTGATCATCGCGTCGAACGGCGGTTACGACGGTGCCGTCACGCTCACCGCGAGTGCTGCGCCCACGTTCGCAGACATCGCGGCCATGGCATCGGATGCGATCGGGCGCGACGTGCGCCTGCGCGTGCTCCGCGACGATGCCTGGATCGCGGCCCAGGTTGCGGCCGGTCAGCCGGAGTTCGTGGCTCGCTTCATGCTCGGCATGTACCAGGCTGCTGCCGCGGGATTCTTCGCCGGGACCGACCCGCTGCTCGCGACCCTGCTCGGGCGTGAGCCGCAGACGGTGCGGCAGCTGCTCGAGGCGTGACTGCTCGAGGTGTGACTGCCGAGGTGTGAGAAATGGCCCTTCATTCAGCTCGCGAAGGGCGATAGCTCACACCTCGCGGCGTCGCGCGACGATGGCCGCGTGTGGTCGGGTGTTCGGCGAGGTGCGGGTGTGCGTCTCGATCACCTCGAATCCGGATGCGCGCAGCCGCTCGCCGAGTTCGGCCGTCGGCCAGCGGTAGGCCGACGTTACGGCATGGTCGAAGGAGTCGAGCACCGGCCCTTCGAAGAACCCCATCAGCAGGCGCCCGCCCGGCCGCAACGCGCGCGCGATCTCGTCGAGGGCTGAGCCCATCGCATCCGGCGTGTGGTGGATCAACGAGTACCAGGCGAGCACCCCGCCGAGCGAGGCGTCGGATGCGTCGAGCGCCTCGACGCTTCCCGTCGCGAATCGCACGTCGGGGTATGTGGCGCGAGCGTGCTCGACGAACGCGGGCGTGAGGTCGACGCCGCGAATGTCGAGGCCCCGCTCGGCGAGGAAGTTCGTCCAGTGGCCGGGGCCGCATCCGACGTCGACAGCGGGTCCGTCGATCTGAGCGCCCCAGCTTGCGACGAGCGCTGCGTCCGAGGGATGCATCGCCTCGACCGATCCGAGGAGTTCGATGTACTCGGCCGCCCGAGCGGAGTATGCGCCGCTGATCTCGGATCTCATTCGTTCGTCATTCGCGCGGCGGTTGAGGCCCTCACTCTCTGTCAAGAGGTCGCTCCCACATCGTCGCGGTGCTGACGACGTGATCGTAGCTGTACGGCTTCTGCTCTCCGGTCGGGGCGTACCCCAGTGCTTGCCAGAACGGTGCAGCCTGAGCTGCCACTGTGTCGACGACGCCCAGACGCACCCGCTCGATGCCGGTCTCCGCTCGCAGGCGAGTGATGAGTGCGTCGTGGAGAGCGCGCCCGATGCCTTGGCCCTGACATCCGCCGTGAACGATAAGAAGCCCGATGTAGGCAGTATCGGGCTGTGGATGAGCGAGGAGGACGTCGGCAAAGAGCCACGAGTTCCTCGTCGGTCCAGAGTCCCAAGCTTCGTTTGTTCGACGGGCCGAAGTCGGGAGGCGCTGCGATGAGTGCGCTCAGCGCATCCGAGGGTCCGGGTGGATAACCCGTGAGACGTTCCGCGTACTCGGGCACCGATTCGAGGAGAGCCTGAAGGGCGTTGACATCCGAGGAATGGAGATCTCGTGCCGTGCGTCCCATGCCGTCAAGCCTCTCATTCCGTTGCCAGAATCGGGAGTAGCTCACTCCCCGAGGGATCGCGGTTCGGGTGAGAATGGGGCGATGAACGCCAATCAGTCGTCACCAAAACTGAACACCTCCCGGCGAATTCTTCTCGGCGCGGGAATCTCTGCAGTCTTGGCTATCGTCGTGCTGTCCGCGACCCGACGTCCCCGCTCATGAGGCTGACAGCACCGCCCGCTGGGGCGAGCTGGAAGCACGTAGGAGCGCGCGCTGGTTTCGAGGTCGCCTTCTTCGAAAAGCTGAGCGACGGCCACCGCTTGACCGGCCGAACCGCCGCGCACGAGTCCTCCGCGCTGTGGTCGGTCGGCTACGACGTGAAGGTAGACCGTTCGTGGAACACCGTCGCGGTGCACGCGAGCAACCTGGTGGTCACGGGATTGGGGGAACTCACGCTGACGTGCGACGCGGGACGATGGAGCGTGAACGGCGAGCTGCGACCGGAGCTCGACGGCTGCCGTGATGTCGATTTCGAGTCGTCCGCAGTGACGAACACGCTCCCGCTCCATCGCCTCGACTTCATCGAGGGAGTCGGCGTCGATGTGCCCGCAGCGTTCGTTCAAGCGGACGACCTGCGCGTGGAGCGTCTCGAACAGCGGTACACATTGATCGAGCCTGGCCCGGAGCAGTTTCTGTTCCACTACGAATCATCGACCTTTGAATATTCCTGTGACCTGCGTTACGACAGCTCGGGGCTCGTCGTCGAGTATCCGGGGATTGCGATCAGGGAGTCTTAGGCAAGGCCCGCCTGACGAGTAAATTGAAGACATGCCCTCATTCCGCGTCGGCCCCATCTCGTACACCGTAGGCAGAGCAGACTTTCTCGGCTCGTTCTTCGACACCATCACCGTTCGACTCGAAGATGGGTCACGTGGAAGCCGATATCCGCTTCTCGCCTCTTTGTACACGGCTGGTGAACTCCCTTCTGCCAGCGCAGCCATCGCCCGCGACGAGCTTCGAGATGTCGTTGACGCGCTCAGCGCCTTCCTGCCAGCAGACGTGGTGTGGGATGCGGACGACTCCACCCGACGGCCGCCTTGGGGTAATGAGATAGCCCCGTCGATCCTCACCTTGGCCGACTATCACGTCACCGCCGATGGTCGGCGGCTACGTGAGGTGCTCGACACTGCTTTAGATGCGTCCGTGCGAGTACAACGACCGCTTCGCATCGCCTAGCGATCGTCATACGGAACGGGAGATTTTGCCGTGCTTCAGGGGGTCACGGCGGTGATCTTCGGGTTTCGCGCGCTTCGCTTGGCGGCTCGCGGCGACACATCGTCGAGTTCAATGCGCGGATGCGCTGAGAGTAGTGAGTTAGCGGCCTCGATGTGTGAGATATCACCCGACACGATGCGCGCGAAGGGCGATATGGCTCATCTCGAGGGAGGCGCCGGGCGAGGCTGGCGAATCCATTGTCGCCCAGATGCTCTCATTCACCTTCGAGAGAGCATTTGGCGACGAATGGATGAGCTCCGCCCACGCGAAGGCACTCTAGAATTCAGAGTTGCTATTCAATAGCTAGCGGCGTACTGTGAGGCGCATGACCCCGAAGCCCGCCGCCGCTGCCCATGACCTGCACACCTGCGATGCCGCCGTGAGCCTGGCGTTCAGCATTCTGGGCAAGCGGTGGAACGGCATGCTGCTCTCCACGCTCGGCGGCGGGCCGCTCTCGTTCGCGGCGCTCAAGCGCGGTGTTCCGGGAATCAGCGACGCCATGCTCTCCGACCGCCTCACTGGCCTGGCCGAGGTGAAGCTGCTCACCCGCAGCGTCGACGCCGGGCCTCCGGTCGCCGTCACCTACGGGCTCACCACGCAGGGCGAGCTGCTGCTGCCCCTGCTCGAGCAGCTCGGACAGTGGGCCGCCAGCAACCTCGAGCGCCCCGCCGAAGAACGGCCCGAAGAGCGCCCCGCCGAAGAGGGCCCCGACGCCGCTCACCAAGACACAGCTCCCGCAGAAAAGAACTGACCCATGGATTACGGACACACCCTCCGTTTCGGCACCTTCGTCACCCCGACCGCCGCGCAGCCCCAGGGCGCCGTCCAGCTCGCGCAGCTCTCCGAGTCGCTCGGCTACGACCTCGTCACCTTTCAAGACCACCCCTACCAGGCGTCGTTTCTCGACACCTGGACTCTGATGTCGTACGTCGCGGCGGCGACCACGCGCATCCAGATCTCGCCGAACGTGCTGAACCTGCCCCTGCGTCCGGCGCCGGTCACGGCCCGCGCGGCCGCGTCGCTCGACCTGCTGAGCGGCGGGCGCTTCAACCTCGGCCTCGGCGCCGGCGGGTTCTGGGATGCGATCGAGGCGATGGGTGGGCGCCGCCTGACCCCGGGCCAAGCCGTGGATGCGCTCAGCGAGGCCATCGACATCATGCGCGGCACGTGGGCGGCTGGCGAACGCGCGGTGCTCAAGGGCGGGGAGTACTACCCGGTCAACGGGGCCAAGCGCGGCCCGGCCCCGGCGCACGACATTCCCATCTGGGTGGGCGCGTACAAGCCGCGCATGCTGCGGCTCACCGGCGAGAAAGGTGACGGATGGCTGCCGAGCCTGCCCTACCTCAAGCCGGGCGACCTGCAATCAGGAAACGCACGCATCGACGACGCGGCGGCCGAGGCGGGGCGCAATCCCGCAGAGATCCGGCGACTGCTCAACATCACCGGCACCGAGAGCCTCGACCAGCTCGCGGGCATGGCGCTCGACCATGGCATCGGAACCTTCATCGTGATGGGCGACGACCCCGCGGTGCTGCAGCGCTTCGCCGAGGAGACGATGCCGCAGCTGCGCGAAGCCGTCGCCGATGCCAGGGCGACGAGCGGAGTCGTGGCGACCGACAGCATCCGGCCCGCCCGTGCGATCGCGTTGCGGCGCGAGGGCATCGCCTACGACGAGCTGCCCGACTCGCTGCGCGAGAGCGCGATCGAGCCCGGTGACACGGCGTACGCGGGAGTGCGCTCCACTTATATGCGCGGAGGTGCGCCCGGCCTCGTGCTGCGCCCACGCGACGTCGACGAGGTGCGCGACGCTCTGCTGTTCGCTCGACAGCACCCGTCGCTGCCGCTCGGTATCCGCAGCGGCGGCCATGGAATCAGTGGCCGCAGCACCAACGACGGCGGCATCGTGATCGACCTCAAGAACCTGAACGAGATCGAGGTCGTCGACGCCGAGAAGAGGCTCGTGCGCGTGGGCCCGGGCGCGCGCTGGATGGACGTGGCCACCGCCCTGCAGCCCTTCGGACTGGCGCTCTCGAGCGGAGACTATGGCGGAGTCGGTGTGGGCGGACTCGCGACGGCCGGCGGCGTGGGCTTTCTCGGCCGTGAGCACGGGCTGACCATCGACCACATCGTGGCTGCCGATGTGCTGCTGGCCGACGGAACGCTGGCGCACGCCTCGGCGACCGAGAACCCCGAGCTGTTCTGGGCCGTGCGCGGCGCCGGAGCGAACGTGGGCATCGTGGTGTCGTTCGACTTCGTGGCCGACGAGGTGGGCGACGTCGGATGGGCGCAGCTCGCGTTCCAGGTCGACGACGCGGCGCAGTTTCTCGAGCGCTTCGGTCGCCTTCAAGAGCAGTCGCCGCGTGACACGACCCTGTTTCTCATCTTGAGCGGCGGTCGCCCCGCCGAGCCCGCGACCGCGCAGATGTACGGAGTCGTGAACTCCTCTGACCCCGACACGATCATCGCGCGCCTGCAGCCGTTCGCGGAGCTCGCTCCGTTGGTCGGCCAGCAGGTGCAGCTGCTTCCGTACGCCGCGGTCATGGCGAACGCCTCGGATGTCGCGCACAACGGCCAGGGCGAGCCGTCGTTCCGCTCGGGGTTGGTCGAGCACCTGGATGCGCCGACCGCGCGGACCGCGGCCGCTCTGGCGACGTCGGGTTCGGCGCCGTGGTTCCAGATCCGCCCGGTGGGCGGCGCGATCAACGACGTGGCCCCGGATGCGACGGCGTACGCCCACAGATCGGCAAACTTCTCGATCACCTCGGTCGGGCGGAGTGCACGCTTCGAGCAGCTGTGGGATTCCCTCGCCGAGCACTTCGACGGCCTGTACCTGAGCTTCGAGAGCAGAACGGGCGAGCAGATCGTGGCGCAGGCTTTTCCGCCGGAAACGCTGGCGCGCCTGCGGGCGCTGAAGGCGCAGGTCGACCCGGACTTCCTCTTCAGAGACAACTTCGGAGTCGCAGCGGAGCCGGCTCCTTTGGGCTGAGCCCCCCAGCGCCGATCGAGTAGCGAGGAACGAGCGTATCGAGATCACTCGAAGGTGGTCTCTAGACGCCTCGACCTAGCTCGCGAGCCGTTCCTCCTGGGCGTCGAGCAGATTCGTGACCGCCGACTCCAGCTCAGAGACATCGGCGTCGGTCGCGTCGGTGGCGGCGTAGACCTGCACGAACGCCCATCGCCCATCCGCCTCGACCCACCACGACCACCGGTCGTCGTCGACGCCCTGTGAGGTCGGTCCGCGCACGCCCCTCCACTCGCCCTGCTCGAGAGCTCGCTGCTGTGGGGCTCCCGGTAAGCACGCCGTGACCTCCGCGTCGAGCGCAGCGACGGCCGCCGCGGCATCCGGGCCCTCGATCACCGAGATGCCGACCGACCCGACCAGATCCCGGCTCTCCGGCGACGCCACCAGATCGAGCGTTTGGATGGCCGCGGTCGCCGGCTGCCACCCCGCGTAGAAGGCTGTCTTGCGGGCCTCGTCGCACTCGGGTGACGTGGAGTTCCACTCCGGCGTATTCACGACGAGCGTGTATGCCGAGACCGTCCACGTGCTGCCGTCGATCTCGCACAGTTGCGCCGGAGTCACCACGAGCGGGTGTGCCGTGGTCGTCGAGTCGCCGTTCGAGCAGGCGCCGGATGCCGTGGGTGCCGTCGACGACGACGCGCCCGGCCCGTCGTCCGGGCCCGTGGTGCAACCCGCGAGCACGATGGCAGACAGAGCGAGGAGGGCGAGTCGCGAACTCACCGAGAGGGGACCGAACGCGTGTCGACGTGGGGTGCGAGCTCGAGTCATGACCGAACTCTCACACGGAAGCGCGTCGGGTTCAAGCGGCTGCGGCCAGTCGACTCGGGGTGCGAAGCTGAAGCGCGCGACCCACTGAAAGGAGACACCATGCTCACGGTTCTGTTCATCGGCGGCAACGGCATCATCAGCTCGGCATGCAGCCACCTGGCGGTCGAGCGAGGCTTCGACCTGACTCTGCTGAACCGGAGTCGCGACACGACGCGGCCGCCGATCGACGGCGTCGAGACCATCGTTGGCGACGCGACGGATGCGCAGAGCATGCGCGATGCTCTCGGCACCAGAACGTTCGACGTGGTCGTCAACTTCCGTGCGTTCAGCCCCGAGCAGGTGAAGGCCGACGTCGACCTCTTCCGCGATCGCACCGGGCAGTACATCTTCATCAGTTCGGCGTCGGCCTATCAGAAGCCCGTGACCCATTTTCCGATCGTCGAGTCGACCCCGCTCCGAAATCCGTTCTGGCAGTACTCGAGAGACAAGATCGCGTGCGAGCGTGTGTTGATGCAGGCGTTCGACGACTACGACTTTCCGGTCACCATCGTGCGCCCGTCTCACACCTACGACCGCACCCTGGTGCCCCTCGACGGCGGCTGGACGGCGATCGAACGCATGCGCCAGGGCAAGCCGACGCTGGTGCACGGCGACGGCACCTCTCTGTGGACGCTGACCAATCACCGAGACGTGGCTCGTGGCCTGGTGGGCCTGCTGGGTCTCACTCGCAGCGTCGGCGACGCCATCCATATCACCGGCGATGAGATCCTCACCTGGGACATGATCGCGAACGAGCTCGCGGCCGCCGCCGGAACCACGGCGCACATCGTGCACGCGGCCTCGACGGAGGTGTCACTGGCCTTCCCGGAGTGGGCGGACGGAATTCTCGGCGACAAGGCGCACTCCCTGATCTTCGACAACAGCAAGATCAAGGCCCTGGTTCCAGACTTCGTCGCCAGCGTGCCGTTCTCCCTCGGTGCCCGAGAGATCGTCGGCTGGTACGACGAGGACCCGATCAGGCGGGTCGTCGACCGCGAACTCGACGCTCGACTCGACGCGTTCGTCGCCCGGGTCTCGGAAAGAGCGTGATGAGAATCTTCAGGGGGTAGAACCCCTTTCTGTGGTCGTGTCGAGCAGTAGCATCGGCTCATGCGCCGCATTCTCGACGACGGTCACTCGAGAGGTGAGCGGGAACCCTTCGAGGAGTTTCGGCCGTCTAAGGCACGACAGAAACAGGAGTCGAAGCGCCTGCGACCGGTCGCGGTGCTTCCCGCCCTGGTTCTTGTAGCGGGCGCCTGTGTCGGCGTGCTGACGGCTACCGACCGCAGTGCTGCGCTGGTCATCTACCTCGGATTGTTCGGCTTCAGCGGTGTGGTGGCAGCGGTCATCCTCGCCGTCTTACTGCCTCGCAACCGACGATTTCTGGCCAACGCGCGCATCCGGATCTCCGCTCGCGCGATCGAGTACACGAATGCTCGAGGCAAGGTGATCGCGTTCGACCGCGCCGATGTGTCATTGAGTGCATTGCTCGCGCCGATCACGCCCGCCCCGAACAGCGAAGGAATCCACCTTCCTGCCTCGCTGATGTTGTTCGTATCAGACCAGACACATTCACTTCGGCTTCGCGGTTCCGACTGGGAGCTCGAAGGCCTCAGGGCCGTTGTGGACGCGGCGAATACGCGTTTCGACAGGTCGGGCCGCGAACACGGCGCCAGAGCGCTCAGCCCCGAGGAGGTCAACGAACTGATTCCCGGAACGATGAGTTTTCGCGAGACCCACCCATTGACGTTCGCATTGCTCATCGGCTTCGGATCGGCCGCCCTGCTGGTTCTGATCGTCGTCGGGATCGCGATCGCCCTATAGAACTCGGTGCTGAGCCCTACGGCCGCCCGTCGGTAATCGTCAGGCCCGCGGCGAAGATCAGCACGATCGGAACGAAATAGGCGACGAAGTAGGCCGTGACACCGACAATGTTGAGCAGGACAGAACTCACGCGCCACCTGCGCTTCTGTTGAACGAAGCGCCGACCGCTACGGGCGATGAGCGGAGCGGGGGCGTTGGTGAGAGCACCCTCCACGCCGGGCCGTGTGGCGGCCGTGCGAACCGGCGAGGCGGCAGCCTCAGCCGGGGTGCTCCCGAACGCGGGCAGAAGTGAGCGATGTGGTCGGGGCAGCCGCTCGTCGACGAAACGCTCTGTTCTGCGAACGAGTCGCGGAACGACACTGACGATCAGCGTGTGCACCGAGATCCAGGTCTGTGCGTCGGTGAAGTCCGTAGGTGCTGCGGTGAAGAACACCAGGGTGTCTTCGACGATCTCGACGTTGTAGTCACCGGCGTACTCGACGAGGTCGGACATCACCTCGGACGAGAGCACGTAGAGGGCGTCGGCGCGGTTGTCCACGGGCGCGTAGGTCACGAACGCCCGATCGAAGTCTCTCTCGAGGGAGATGCGTTGCAGAGGCTCGAAGCCCGCGGGCAGATCGCTGCGCGAGGTGTTGTTCGAGGTGGAGTCGAGCACGAGGTGCGGCAGCGGGGCGGGCAGGGCGACCGCTAGGTAGTGCCAGCTCGGGCTGCCCGGTCGCGTGGTCGTGAGAGAGCCGAATTCGAGACCGGATGCCGTGACGCGCGGGTTCTCGATCACCGCGTCGCGGTCTGCGGTGATCATCGATGTGAACGTCGCCCTCTGCGACAGCTGCGGCTCGAAGCCGTTGGCGAGCGCTGTGAGGTTCTGCCGCCACTCTGTGACGGTCGCCTGTGAGCTGGTTTTCCTGCGGATTTTTAGCGCAACGCCGGCGGCGATGACGATCCACACAGCGAGGATCCCGAGCATCCAAGCCAGGCTGCCCCAGTCGCTGCCCAGCACCTGACCGTCGTGCTGATTGTCGATCACGATGTCGATCGAGATGAGCGCAATGGCGAGGTACCAGAGCATCGATGCGGCGTTCAGATGGCCGAGCACCTTCGAGCCGGTCGTCGTCCACGTGATTCCCGATTGCCGCAGGTGTGCGGCCTTGGCGCGAAGCACCCTGCCGTCGGGTTCGCGCAACCACTCGAGGTAGAGCGGTTGGAGGGGCACCCGAAAATCCTACGCGGCGTCCGGTCGGTCGGCCGTCAGAGAGGCGGGTTGGCCGCCTTGATCGCGATGAGCTCTGAGTAGAGTCGCAGTTGTGAGCACCACGCGCAGCCGCAAACGGCTCTTCCTGATCGTCGCTCTTGTCGTCATCGCCGTGCTTGCCCTGCTGTACGCGGCGCGTGTCGGACTCCTTCTAATAGGCGCGTCCGAATGGGATGCGCCGCCTGTGTCAGCAGTTCCTCTTCCGGCGGGAGCTGAAGTCACGCAGGTCGGCACCGAGTGCGCTTCCGGCGGATGCTGGACGCTGATCACGGTGCGCCCGCCTGACGAAACTACGCCCGAAGATCTGAAAAATGAGTTAGGAACGACGCCTCAATCGCGCCTACCTGGTTCGTTCTGGGATCCGCGCACGATCTCACTGACGTCGAAGACCAAGGGTCCATTCCTCGTGATCAAGGCGGATTACTTCTCTGCGGAGTACGTGCCCTAACAGCCGACCCCGCGCGACCCCACCCCGCGCGCGACGCGTCGCCGAGTCGCCGTTCGACTTGGCGCAAATCGACCTAACTGCACGGTTTTGGGTCGATTCGCGACAAGTGGGTGGTGCTTGATGTCGAGAATCTGCCGTGCCCGTCCCCGCCGCCTCTTTCTGATCTGTAACACGGCCGAGCGCGGTCAGAGGCCGCGCTTCTTCATCCACAGGTTTACGGGAATGGCGATGACGCCGACAGCAACGAGGGCGAGGCTGCAGATCACCAGAACGCCGTCGTCTCCGGCAAACGTGAACCTATTCCGCGCCGCCATCACGACTCCCACGACGATGCAGACGTACGGCAGGATCTCGCGAAGGGGATTGAATCCGAGACGTCGAAACCTCTTCGGGGTCGAGTTATCGTGACCGCGATCTTCACTCATTCATGCAGTCTTGCAGGCATGAGCTCCGCGATGAAGCCCAGCGGGCGACTGTCGACGGGGTCGTTCGCTCGCACGTTGGCCGGCGCTAGGCCAGCCGAGCCCGCCGCAACCGAGCTAGCGCCGCACTCCTCGAATAATCTTGAGTCATGGACGCTGCCGCACAGCACTTCGCCCGGTCGAGCATGGAAGTCGGCCGTCGTCCGGAAGACGTGGTGCAGTCGCTGGTGAATGCTGGCTGGCCGCCGCAGACCGCCTGGGATCTGGTTCGCACCGTTCAGCCGCCACCGCAGTCCGATCCGAGACTGTGGATGGTGATCGTGAGCTTCGCGCTCGGCTCGGTGTTCGTGCTCGTCGACCTGATCATGTTCTTCTCGATCTTCACCGCCCCGGGCGGTCCGCGCGCGGTACTCGCCCAGTTCACCGACGAAACGCTGCCGATCGGCCCCTGGCTGATCACCACCCTGGTGCTGTGGGTGATCTCCACAGTCTTGATCGTCATCCACTCGGTGCTCGGCCGCCGCCAGCCCAAGGTACGCCGTCGGGGTCGAGTTCTGGCGGTCATGAGCTGGGTTCTCGTGATCGGCAACCCGATTCTCGCTGTGGTCACGGGCATCCTCGGCGTGGTCGTCTACTTCGCCCTCGGAATCATGTGCGGCGAGGCCGTCAGCCAGGACTGCGGCTTCTGAAGCTCTGCCCGCCTGGCGAGGCCTCGCGCTCGTCGCCGAGTTGGCGCACATCGACCTAACTTCGCGTTCTTAGGTCGTTTTGCGACAAGTGGATGGCGCACCGGCCGTGGTCACGAAGACCACGGCCGGTGCGTGCATCAGGATGCGGCGGGTCGGCGACGCCGTCGCAGCAGCAGGCCGGCCCCGGTCGCCAGCGCGAGCACGGAGAGTGCAGCCGCGAGGGCCAGGGGAGCGGCCGGCATTCCGGTGTCGGCCAGCGGCCGGGGCGAGGTTGCCTGCGGTGAGACGAAGTTCTGCCCGATCGCGCCGTTGCCCAGCTCGCCGCCCGAGTCGGAGCCAGGTCCAGCTCCCGTTCCGGGGTCAGCTCCGGTTCCCGGCGAACCCGACCCGCTGCCGGGCCCGGTTCCGGGATCGACGGGCGTGGGGACATCCGGAGCGTCTGCCGTGATCGCCGCCACCCGCACCCGCGCGCCCAGTCCGAGCGTGTCGTTCACATCGACGCCGGTCACCGAGAAGCCGTCGGCCGCGCCCTTCTGCAGGTTGAGCGTGATCACCGCGGATCTTCCGGCGAGCTGCACCACCGTGTTGGGCGCGATCTCGCCAGCGGGGATGGTCTGACCGGCCACGGTTCCGCCGCCGGTGGTCATGGTCGCGCCGATCTTCGTCATCACCACGCGGATGTTGCTGAGCGACACCTCGAGACTCGACCCCGGGTAGAGCGAGAGCGCGTCGACCTGCGCCGTCGCGGTGCCCGCGGCATTGGATGCGCGTGCTCCGGTCGCCGAGATCTGCCCGGCGACGCCGTCGGTCACGGTCGCGACCTCGAGCTGTGCAGCGCCGAGGGTGGCTGCGTCAGACGTGGCAGCCGACGAAGCGGCCGACGAAGCTGCGTCGGGCCGCACCGCGTCGGAGTTCGCCACGGCGTTCGGCGACTTCGCGCTCGCGGCGGCCGCGGCAGCGGCATCCGGTGTCACGAGAGCCACGGGTGACACGACCGAGGGGCCGGATGCGCTGAGCGCGTAGGCGTAGCGGCTCGGCAGCGGCGAATCGGGCTGGGGCGTGGGCTCGGGCTCGGGGGTCGGAACCGTGCTCGGAGCCGACCACCTCACCGTGCCGAGTGCGACCGACGGGTAGGTTCCGGTGAGGTCGGTGTAGTGCACGGCCGTGATGAGCACGCTGCCGTCGGGCTGCGCGACCCGCTCGTTGAAGCGCACCGTCACGCGCGGGCTCCCTTGAGCGTCGAGGCCCGTGTAGAGGTCGGTTCCGGTGTTGATCCAGACTCCGTTCACGAAGAGCCCCGAATTCGAGCCCGGAAACGACACCACAGAGCTGCCGTCTACGGCCACGTCGAGCGCGAGCCCGTAGACGCGGAACGCCGACCACATGTACTCGCCGACCGACGAGGTGTCGGGCACCTGCGTGAAGCTGTCGATCGAGACCTTGGCGGCGCTGTCGTCGGTGCGGCTGACGGTGACGCCCTTCGCAGCGATCGGCGGGTTCGCGGCCGAGAACGTGGCGTCGGTCTTGGTTCCCGAGGTGGTGAGGCTGGGCTCGCCTGCCACGATCGGCGTTCCGTTCGGAGCGGTCACCGTGATGCCCGACACGAGTGCCGGGGTTGTGACCGGCGCCGCGGCGGTGCAGGCGACCTGGCCGAGCTTCACTCGCCAGATCTCCGACGAGCCGGCCTCGGCCTCGATGCGCAACGCGGTGGTCTGGGCGCGACCCATCGCATCCGTTGTTCGCTCGCCGATGTACAGCTTGGTGGCGCCCCAGATCGACGACACGGGCAGGTCGACGGTGTAGCCGGCGGCGATGCGCGCCGGGTCGAGGGCGTCGACGCCGTTCACGGTGAGGGTGTCGAACGACACGGTGCTCGATCCGTCGGCGGTGCACTCGGAGGTGAGTCCGGTGAACGCCACGGGCACGCGGTCGCGCAGCTGGAACGTTCCCGACGCGATCGTCGAGCGAGCCCCGTCAGACGCGGCCCGCGAGACGAGCCCTTCGGTGCGCGTGGTGTTCAGCTTGTAGAGGTCGCCGGTGGAGGCGGCGTTCTGCGTGACCGTGTCGCCCGAAGTCCAGTCGGCGAGTGGGGTGGAGGCCTGCAGCGTTCCTCCGTCGGAGTCAAGCATCTGTACGCCGAAGGCGCTGTTGGCGGGGCCGGCCTTGGTGGCGCCGGCTGCCGCGGCTGCGGCCTCGATGAGTGCCGCGCTCGCGGTCGAGGTTCCGGATGCCGCGGGTGCGGCGATCGCGGTCGTCGCGGCGGTCGAGGCGGTGGCGGCGGTAAGCGTCGCGGCTGTCGCTGCCGTCGCGGCGGTCGCCGTGAAGCCGAGCGCGAGCACGGCGGCGAGGGCCGCAGTGGTCACGAGCCGCGTGGAGCGGGAGGTGCGTCGAATCATTTCTGTGCTCCGAACTGGTCGAGAAAAGCGGTGCCGCGGGGAATGCCGAGCCCGGTGACTCTGTCCCAGCCCGGCCCGGACTGCAGGGATTGGGGCTTGGTGTCCCACATGTAGAGGGTCTCGAGCCAGAGGGCTCCGGTCGACGGCGAGCGACGGAACCAGGTGGCCGCCGACGCCGGCTGCACGTCGGTGATGGCGGTCGAGCCGCTGAGCGCGTAGAGCGAGGGCGTGGCGAGGCCGACGTGAACGCCGTTGCGCACCTTGGCGATGGCGACCATCGAGGCGACCATGGGGGTGGCGAGGCTCGTGCCGCCGTGTGGCTCGGCGCTCACAACGCCGTTCGAGGGCGCGTTCACGATGAAGCCGGTATTCGGGTCAGACAGCGACGCGACATCCGGAAGCAGCCTCTTGGTTCCCGGCTGGGCGATCTTGTCGCGCTGCCAGGAGGGGCGGTCGTAGTAGGCTGACTCTCCTCCGCCGGCGCCGTAGATGAAGCCGGGCGGAACGATGGCGCCGTTGCGGGCGAACCGGGTCTGCGTCTCCCAGCCCGCCTCGACGGCCACGGTGTTGTCGGCATTGAGTCCGATGCTCATGCCGCCGACGGCGGTGACGTAGGGGCTCGAGGCGGGTGAGGCCACATCGGTGCCGTCTTGGTGGTCGCCGGCCTGGCTGTAGTCGCCGTCGTTTCCGGTCGAGGCGAAGATCGAGATGCCACGCGAGGCTCCTTCGACGAGCACGCGGGTGAGCAGGGTGCGGTCGGCGGCGGTGTCGAGCTCTTCGGGGGCGCCGAACGAGAGCGAGATCACGGTGGAGCCGCCGTTCTCGGGGGTGCCGCTCTCGACCGCGTCGAGCAGTCGCAGGTAGAGCGACTGGGCCTCGCAGGTGTCGCTTCCCCAGTAGACGATGTTCGCATCCGGAGCCATGGCGTGCACGGCCTGCACGTCGAGGTGCTGCTCGACGGTCCACGAGCTGGGGCCGCCGCAGCGGCTGTTGTTCGGGTTCGCCGGCGCGTGATGCGTGTACTGCCCGTCGCGCAGGGGCTGCGCTCCCGCCTTGGTGAAGTAGGCGTTCGTGTTGGCCTCGACGGTCGCGTCGTCGAAGACGCCGACGATCGCGATGGTCGCGCCGGCGCCGGTGGCGTCGTCGGGTAGCTGGTGGATGGCGCGCAACTGCTGCGGACCGTAGCCGCACAGCGCGTTGGAGCGGTGCTCGACCGTGACGGACTCCGGCCACTCGGAGCTGAGGGTCTGTCCCCAGTAGGCGGCGCAGTCGTCGCTGGTGGTGGGGGCGGCGGTGGGTGCGGTGGTTGTTGCTGTTGCGCTCGCGGCGCTTGCCGATGTCGCCGACGAGTCCACGAGCGTGGGCTGCATCGCATCCGTGCTCACGAGGCCGGCGACGGTCTCGATGGCCGTCAGATCGGCGGGTACCGAGAGGTCAGTCGTGGGCACAACGGCCGTGCGGCCATGGATGTCGGTGGTTGCGAAGGTCGTCGAGAAGGCGCGGGCGAAGTCGTCGTAGGAGCCGCTGATCGACTGGCTGCGCACGCTGTCGTGCTGGTCGCCGAGGTCGAGTCCGGCGGTGACGAGCCAGGTGCGGGCGGCCGAGATGGATGCGGTGTCTGCGTTCTCGGTGAAGAGCACGACGGCCGAGGTGACGCCGTCGGGGGCAGCGGTGTCGCTGCTCGGTACCGCGGATTTCGCCCAGGCGGGCGCGGTGTCGGGAAGGGAGTGTCGAGCGTCGGAGGGGGAGGAGGCGCACGCGGTCAGAATGCCCGCGCACACGACCCCGACGATCAGGACGGTGGATGCAGACATCACCGACCCGGGGGAACGCAAAGAGCGCATAGAAGTACTTTCTCGATCAGAGTGTGAAGTGGCAGAGGAGCCGATTCGAACTCTAGCTGAGAATTGTTCTCATTAAGCAATCGGAGGAGCTCTGCGCCGATCGAGTAGCGGTCGCGAGGAACGAGCACTGCGTATCGAGATCACCGCATGGGGGTCTCGATACGCTTCGGCCGCGGGCGGCCTCGGGCTACTCGACCGGCGCGACCGGCGCGAGCGTCTGGTTGATCGAGTAGCTACGCGAGGCGCGAGCCGGCGTGGTTCTCCTAAGCCTGTCGAAGCGTCGACATCGTTCAGGGCGCTCCGCTACCTGCAGGGCTAACGGAGCACGATTTGAGCGCCACGCCGCCACTCCGGCATGCGGCTACGGCGTGTCGTCCTGATCGTGCTCCGTTAGCTCGCTTCGACGATCCGAGCTCGAGGGCCACGCGCATCCATTCGTGCCCAAATGCTCTGATCCTCGCGAATGAGAGCGTTAAGCGACGAATGGATGCGACCGAAGCTCCGGGCAGGCGCCTTGCTACTCGATGCGCCCCGCGAAGCGGTAGCGGAACCCGTCAACCGTGTCGGCGGTGATGATCACGTCGTAGTAACCCGCGGCATCCAGGGGCCAGGCGAACCGCTCGGTCTGGCCGGCCGCCACGGTGACCGACTGCCTCTCGTCGACGAAGTCGTTCGCCGCGAGGGAGTACGTGACCGGGGCGTTGCCCTCGTTCGCGAGCTCGAGCCGCAGCGACCGGCGCTCGCCCCGCACGGGATTGCCAGCGACCACGGGCACGGCACCGGCAGCACCAGCAGCGCCAGCCGAACCGGCAGCGCCAGCCGCGCGCACCGTGCCGGCGAAGCGCCGCAGAAACCGGTCGGGCCCGTACACGCTGAAGTCGTACGTGCCACCGGTGGCCGCAGCATTCCAGACATACGTGGCGGAGCTGCCCGTGGCCAGCGTGAACGGCGTCGCCTCGAACGGCAGATGCGCGTTGGCGAACACCTGGTGCGAGAAGCCCTGGTGTCCGGTGTTCTGCATGGTGAGCGTCACCGTGGCGGCGGCGCGGTCGACCTCGACGTTGGCGTGCTGCCGGTACGGAAGCGGCCGGTGCTGGGCCGTGCCGGCATCCTGCACCGGCATCGCCTGCGCGCCGATGGCGGGCTCGCGGATGTCGGGCTTCGCCATGTCGGCGTCTGCGGCGGCGACGAGCTTTTGCGTCACGCTCAGCGGCGGCACCTCGGAGGCGGTGGGCAGCGAGAAGTCAGGATTCGCGAAGTCGAAGCATGAGGTGAGGTCGCCCGAGATGGTGCGTCGCCACGACGAGATGTTGGGCTCGTGCACGCCCGTCCAGGTTTCGAGAAACCGGATGACTGACGTGTGGTCGAAGACCTGCGAGTTGACCCAGCCGCCGCGGCTCCAGGGCGAGACCAGGGTGAGGGGCACCCGGGTGCCGTAGCCGATCGGCAGGCCATCCACGTATTCGCCGGCCGTGCCGGGCTCGGCGAGCGGGGGCAGCATGTGGTCGAAGTAGCCGTCGTTCTCGTCGAAGTTGAGAATGAGCACGGTGCTCGCCCAGGTGTCGGGGTTGCTCATCAGTGCCTGCACGACCGCGTTCGTGTAGTGCGCTCCGTAGTCGGGGCTCGCCGCCGGATGTTCGCTGTAGCCGTAGGGAGCGACGACGTACGAGACCGCGGGCAGGGTGTTCGACGCCGCATCCTTGCCGAACTCGCTCAGCAGATAGGTGACGTCGAGCCCGCGACCCGAGTCGGGCAGCCACCCGTCGTTCAGTCCGCCGCGCAGGGCGAGGTCGCGCACTGCGGGGTCTTTCGAGGCCAGCGCGTCGTGGTAGTTCTGGAACAGCCAGAGCGGGTTGTCGCCGTAGTCGCCGACGTAGGGGTGGGTGCCGTCGTCGCCGATCTCGTTGTTGGAGTAGGTCTTGAAGGTGACCCCGGCCTTCTGCAGCCGCTCGGGGTAGGTGCCCCAGGTGAAGACGGGCTTGTAGTCGTCGGGGTTATCGGTGGCGGGGCCGCCGTGGTCGCCCTCGGGGTTGATGGTTCCCGTCCACTGGTAGAGGCGATTCGGGGTCGTCGGGCCGATCACCGAGCAGTGATAGTGGTCGGCGATCGTGAACGACGAGGCAAGGGCGTGGTGAAACGGCAGGTCTTCCCCAGTGAAGTACCCCATGGTCTGCTGGCTCTTGGCCGCGACCCAGTTGTTCCAGGCGCCCTTGTTCCAGGCGGTGTGGCCGCCGCCCCACGAGTGGTCGAGGCCGCCGGCGTTCTGCGCGTTGAAGTGGGTGCTGTCGAGGGCAAACGGCAGCATCACTCCGCCATCGGGCCGAGTCGGGTCGGGCTGGGCGAACGCGTTGCCGCCGCCCGGATACTCCACCATCTGCTTGTCGCCGAAGCCGCGAACGCCGCGCAGGGTGCCGTAGTAGTGGTCGAACGAGCGGTTCTCCTGCATCAAGATCACGACGTGCTTCACGTCGTTGATCGACTTGGTTGCCCCGGCTCCGGCGCTCGTCGCGAGACCGGATGCGGCTGCCGCCCTCTCGCCGAACGCCCCCGGCCCGGATGCCGCAGCGACTCCTGCAAGAATGGCGGCCGCCCCACCCAGGAGGATCGAGCGGCGACTCAGGCCGGGCTGCACATCGGCGTGATACGCCTTGGACTTATCGAGGGGAGGCGCCGCATTCAGCGTGACGTCGGGGGCGTTCTTTTCGGGCTTGCTCGAACTCATGGTGCGCGTTCCTGCTTTCGGGTAGGCAGTAGTGCTTTTCGGGATGCCGGTGGTCGGGGGAATGTGCCGCCGGCGTACGTCTCCGCTGGGTGACGGAAGGGAATGACGCGTAAAGCCTCGGTCTGAAAGGTGGACTGTCTGTGGCTGCTGCCTAGCGCACGAGCAAACGCGCTTTGAATTACTGAACTGTGCCCATTAATCGGCGGTGGCTCCCGGTCAGCGGCCGCTGAGGTCGTATGGCGTCACCGAGGAGTCGACGGTCGTCAGATATCCGCCGTCTGACAGATCGGACGGCACCGTGATCGTGCGCGTCACCACGGGATTCGCTGTCGACGTGTCGATCTGCGTGATCTGGCCCTCGCCGCCGCGGGTCACGAAGACGCTGGTGCCGTCGTCTGTGGCCGCGGTGAAGCGAACGGATGCCTTGCCCGCCGGCTGGCCGACGACGGGCCCGTTCTTGAGCGGGTCGAGCGCCACCGTCGTCTGCTCTCCGTTGAAGGCGCCGTCGTCGCCCTTCTTCACGAGCACGAGCGAATCGCCGGAGCCGGAGGTGAGCGCCACGGCGGCGAACTGTGGCGTGACGGCGACGCGGGTGAACGAGCCGCTGCCGAGGTTCACCGAGGTCAGCTCGCCGGATGCCGTGGATGCGCTCGTGAGGTAGGCCGGGATGGTGTCCCACCCGGCGTCTTTCTCTGTGGCGCCGGCCTGCGCGCCCACGGCGGTCGCGCCATCCGGAGCCATGCGCGGCCGGTAGCTCTCGACGCTCGCCTGCGGGTACGACGAGAACTGGGAGTCGGCGAATCCGGTGCCGGTGACGCCGACGGTCTGCACGCCGGTGGCGAGATCGGAGCCGATCACGGTTCCCGCGGCGTTGACGATGGGGCCGTGGGGGTAGGCGTTGAGCGGCGTCGTGGCGACGGGCGTCGGGTGTGCATCGCCGCCCATGATCGCCGACACGGAGTAAGCGTCGAGGTGGCCGCCGGCGGTGACGACGAGGCGCAGCGGATCGCCGACCAAGAAGGTCTCGACCTCTTCGGTTCCGGTCTCGCCCGTGGTGGCGAGCGTCACCTCGGAGGTGGTGATGTCGGCCGTCTGCTCGGTGTCTTTCTCGAGGTCGACGACGGTGACGCGCTGGTCGGTGGAGTCGTCGAAGTCGGAGCCGATGGCGACGTAGCGCCGACTCGTGTCGGTCGAGAGCCAGCCGGCACGCTTCCAGCGCCCGTCGTCGTTCGGAATCGCATAGTGCTGATCGATGGTGGCCTTGCCGCTCGAGTCGATGGAGAGGATGTCGAGCTGGGGCTTGGACTCATCCATAAAGGCGATGCGCCCGCCGCCGAGTTGCACTGATCCCGCGTGGGTGCCCAGGGTGATGCCGTTCAGGGTGTCGGTGTTCTCGCCCGTGACGGCGTTGTTGATGTAGAGCGCTTTGGCGGTGGCGTCGGCGGTCACGACCCAGCTGTGGTCGGCGGGGGTCGGGGGAGTGGCTGATGTTGTGGTGGTGCAGCCGGAGAGAAGGAGGAGCGAAGTGGCGGCGAGGGCGGTGTAGAGGAGCGGGCGTGCGGGCATGGTGATCCTTGCAAGTCGTCGGGAAGCGGCAACTGAGCTTATCGAGAAGGGTTCTCAATAAGCGAATTGGAGGCGCCGGGCTTACCAGGGTGCGCGCGTACCGTCCCAAGACCAGAGGCCTCCAGTCGGACCGTCGTCGGGCACCAATGCGAGACGAACTGCTCCCTCGGCGGCCTCGGCGGGATCGCCCCCGACGCTCATGCCGCTGACGAGCTTCGTGCGGCGCAACCCTGGCGACTTTGAAGCGATCGCCGAGAGATTCGGCAGCGAGCGCCGTGACGGCGTTGTTGCGAGTCGCTCCTGGGCCAGCTTTTACTGGGGTTCGCGTACCTCGTATGCCCGGAGTTCGAGCAACAGCATGCATTAGTCGGTCATGGACCGCTCGAATTTGATTTCATTTGTGAGATCAAGCGACTCCCACACCGAGTCTTTGATGTAGTGCGTGTGACTTGCCCGGAAACTGCTGGGCACAGATGATGCGAGCGTGCGAACGCGTGTTAGCTCTGACGGCAACGAGTTTTTTGAGTGAGTTTTTAGTCCATCGAGGTGGACCACCCAATCAAAGGGCGTACGCATATCAACAATCCGACCAATGTTTGATTGGATGAGAAGCCAAGATTGTTCGGGTCTCGGCAGCACAGGAGTGTGCAAAAGGACCAGGAGTTTAATATGAAGCCCTCGTTCTACGGCACCGAGAACGACGTTGCCGCCATGACTGTGCGCGAAAACAGTATCCAATTCGTCTATGCCATGATCAGCGCACCACTGGAGAAGGTCATTGGTAGCCTCTTGGCGCTCGGCTTCGCTATACCTAGCTGTCCAACGGAAGTAAAGCTCGCCGTCGTACAGGTCGGGCGTGCAGTTATCTCGAATCCGCACCGGTAGCTCTGCTTGGGGCCTGTACCATTTTTTGACTGCTTTTCCGAGGCGAGCGAAAGTCCCGTGGACGATGATGCTCAGGTTCTGCCCATCCAGTTGCGGGCCTTCTATCGGACTCGCTTCGATTGCAGTTTCGGGTTCGGCGGGAAGTTCAAGGGCGAGCGCCGCGAACTCATATGAATATCCAACTCGCTGGGCTGAGTCTGTAAGGACAGCGTGAACCCGGTTGTTGTCAACGTTATGGACTAGGAGCAGGACGGCGGCGGACATTGCGCGGACCTGCTCATGCGGGCTATCCATACCTTCGTTGAGTAGTGCAAGGGCCGAGCGAGCAGACCGGCGGTTCTCAATTTGTGTCCACAGACGACTCACGACTGCGAGGTCGATACCGAGATCGTTGCTCTCCTCGGGCGGGGCTGGGTTGATCGAGGCATGGGCGAGTGGCATGCGAGTACTTAGTTCGGAGCCTTCGGTTGCCGTCTCATCGTCCGGAACTGCCATTCCTTCCGTACGTTGTTGAGGCGTCAAGGCTAGGTAGCGTAGCTGTTCGAGAGATAGTCCTTGAGCGGTGTCACCGGCCTTCCTTGGACGCGGCGCACCCACCTCAATTGCGAGACTGTTCGCTGCCTCCTCCTGCTCCTGATGGCCTTGCAGCAACATTCCGATGCAGAGAAGCTGAGTGATTTGGGCGGATACATGACCTTGAGTGTCGCCCATCCAGGCTTCCAGGCCTCGAATGAGAACGGCCCGATCCAGCTCGGCGTCTTCAATTGCCATTTATGCCCCTTTTTAGGAATGCTCGGCACATCAGCTTCGACGATGCCAAGGAGAACGTGGGATAAGCGCGGAGAATCCATCTCCATGCGCACCATATCGCGACGTGGCATTACCCGATAGGCCCGCCTTATCAACGCTCTTGCCCGTAGTTGCGTGTGTGAACGACAGGGTTCAACTCATCGTCTCCGAATGAAGCTCTCGCTTGCTTCTGGAATGAACGAGCGGGCGAGATAGGCTGAGACCGGCGGCCGGCAAGCGATTCCGGTGGATGCCGGTTGTTCGGTCAGCTCTGAGGGTTTGATTTCTCCGCGAGTGGCAGGCGCGTTCCGACTGGAGGTCGGCGACCTGGTGGTTCTGACCGGCGACATGCGGCGCAACCGTGAGGACTGGCATCGCGAGCTGGAGCAGCGGGGTTTTGTGCCGCGGCCGGCGATCACGAAGAAGGTGAAGCTGGTGGTCGCTTCCGACCCGGATTCGCTGTCGGGCAAGGCTCGAAAGGCACGGGACTACGGGATCACGATTGTGAATGAGGCGGGGTTGGAGCGGTTGCTTGGTGCAGCGGTCTGAAAGACAGATCGTGGCGATTCGGCATCTACTGGGGCGGTATGTACGTCCGCAGATGCTCCCTGAGCGCGGGGTCGCACACGTAGACATATGTCCCTCGAATTCCGCGTGTGAGTAGAACCGAGTAGATGTTGCCGATGAATTCCAGTAGGTCAGCATCCGAACTGGTCGTCTGCGTGAAGTTGTTCGATTCCTTGCCTTTGGCATCGAAGTAGGACTTGCGGTCGACCCAGAGGCGGCCTGCTTCGGTGTCAAACCGTAGGTCCGGTCCGATGATCACGCCCGCGTAGTTCAGGTCATAGCCCTGCACGGTGTGGATCGAGCCGACCTCGTCGATCGACTTCGCTGAGGCGATCCAGTCGACCTGCGTGCTGTTCCAGCGAAAGCTCAGACCATCGATCTCGATGTCGAAGGCTGATTTGTCGGTCTTTGACTTCCACTTCCAGGCATATCCGGCGAGCAGCCTCGATAATCCGCTTTCCTCATTTCGTTGTCTGACAAGTGCAGCCATCTCGGCCAAGTCGTCGAAGAGCCGGAAGTCGTACCCGGCGAATGAGATGGGGCCGAGGTCAGGGGCGGTCGGGCTGAATTTGTCGGCGACTCCGAGCATCCGCCTGACCTAACCGATGTAGTCAGCGCCAGCCTCGACGCGAAGCTGTGTAACCAAGGGGTAGTGCCGGTGCTTGTTCTTCGCTGTGGCGACGAGGGCGTGAAGGGTTCGGGATGGCAGGTCGGCCGGGCGAACGCGCTGCGCGGCATCGACGAGCAAGATCTGGTGGCGACTCATTCGGACGATCCAGTCAAGCTGTGTCTTGCTGAAGTCGTCGCCTTCGAAGAGACTCGTCGTGATCGACTTGAATCGCTTGTTCTGGCTCGCCGACGGCTGGTTGGCACGCTGGTTGAGACGGTGAGCCTCGTCGACTATCAACAGGTCGAATGGATGCTCGGATTCCCCAACGTCGAACGGGGTCAGCACAGGGACAGATTCGAGTCCGGGCGTTTTCGCGAATACTCGCTCGATCGACTTTCGGAGAGACTGCTGAGGAATTACCATGCCGACCCTCAAACCGGAAAGTGCGTTCCTGTTGTCCTCTATAAAGAACTCGGAGAACATCGAGTCGTTGTCAAGATCGTCGAGATCTCTCGACGTGGCGATGTCTGCCAGGAGCTTGATCAGGTAGATCGCGACAACGGTCTTGCCCGTCCCTGGCTCGCCCTGAATGACGATGGGGGTGTCCGCATCCTTTGACAGGTCGGCCAACAGGCCCTCGAGGATATCCTCGACCGCGATCGCCTGATCCGTCGTAAGCGCCTTGAAAGGAGACAGCTTGAAGAGATCGCTGTTTTCGATCTCGGGGATGGTTCGCGTGAAGACGCCATCCTGGGTGAGCTGGTCGAAGACCTCGCGAAACGTCTCGCGGTAGCGGGCACGATCGTAGTAGTCCGATTCGGTAACGCCATCGTTCCTGTTGAGCACTCTGAAGGCGCCGTCGCCCGCGAGCATTCGAATCAGGTATGACTCCAGATCGAGACAGGCGGACTTGTTGAATGTGTCGTTGACGATGACCCGGATCGTGCTGAGGCTCTCCTTGTCGGGCGAGGAGAGATGTTGGCGAAAGCGCGCTGCGGCGTGCAGGGACTCGCCGACGTAGACCTGATGGAGATCCTTGGGCCTTGGTTTCACTTTGGCCAGATCATCGAGAACATAAACAACGGGCCAGTTGACGTTTCGCGGTGCGCCGGTGGCCCAAGCTGCGACCTCTGGTGAAGAGAAGTCGACCTTGGCTATATCAAAGTTGGTCATACTTGACGGCTCGTCCTCGCGCCTTGTCGATCGGGTATTTTTCGCGAGTTACGGCCAGCTTGTCCAAGACGATCTGATCTGGGTCTACCCCGAGCCTCGTGGCCAACATCAGGCAGTACGTGAGAACATCCGCGAGCTCATTGCGGACCCTCTCTTCGTCTGCGTCGTCGCTCCACTCGAAGCACTCGAGGAGTTCCGCCGCTTCGATGGAGATGCTTTTTGCCAGGTTTTCTGGAGTGTGGAATTGAGCCCAGTCGCGTTCTTGGACGAGTGATTCGATTGCGTCGAAGACTGTCTGTTGCGCCATTTGGCAAACCTAGCAGTCGAGGATTTGGCGCGACGGCTTCGACCGTATTTCGTTCCCTGTTGCACATAGGTCGGCGATCCGCCCTCAGGTCTGCCAAGCTCACTCAGGAGCTTTAGCCTCGTTCAGGCTGAAGCCCGACAGATTAGTCCAGGGGGATCACATGAATGGAACTCTCGCGCGCAAGGCGACCGTCGCGATCGCGATCGCGGTGCTGGGATTCGGCTTGGCTGGATGCGCTGGCTCGACGCCATCGAATGCGCCTGACGACAAGACCGCTTCGGATGCGCCGACTAAAACGGCGCCGACCACCAAGCCGACAGACCTGACGGGCGAGTGGGTACAGTCCAACTCCAAGTCCGCCGACAGCTACCAGGCCGCGACAATCACTGGAGACTCTATCGAGATCAACTGGATCAGCGACGGCGGTGATACGACGTCGCTCTACTGGGCCGGTTCGTACGTGGCACCGACTGCCGACGGTTCCTTCTCGTGGGAGTCGGCCAACGACACGTCGAAGACAAGCTCGGCCATGCTTGCGTCGAGCGATCCGACCAAGACCTTTGATTTTGTCGACGACATCATCAGCTACCAGGTCTCGTTGCTGGGGACGACGACAAAAGTGGAGTTGAAGCGCGAGTAGCGCTGAGATCGAGGTCGAGCGATCGCCTCAAGGCAATTGCTCGTGACGTTTACCGCAGGTCGTGGGCGGGGCCGACCTCTTCCCCACTACCTGGCCGCGCTGGCTGCTCCCGTCGACCGCAAGTCGCTGCTGCCGGCGTGGGCCCAGGTGCATCGTGACCTGAGGTTGCTCATCCACCAGGGCATGGAGGTGGGCGGGCGGCCGCTAGCCAAGATCGAGATGGCAGCGATCTACGGCGTCAGCCCATCACGGTGAGGCAGGCACTGGCCGCGCTGGCCGAAGATGGCTATGTGGAGCGTAGGCAGGGCACAGACACTTTCGTGGCCGACCACCCCGGCTAATTCAGCACGACTTCGGGTTGATGACTCCGTGGCGAGATAGGTTCCGCGCGGCTGGCGGAGGCGCGGTCTCATTGCACCTGCAAGACCGCGAGCCGGAGTCGGAGCAGCACGAGCTGTCGCGGGAGCTACTCGCAGAGGAGCGGGGCCTGCCGCGGCTGCACTTGAAGCGGCTGCACCTGGTGAATGGGCGGCCGATTGGGGCGACCGACTCGTGGTTGGTGGGGGAGTTCGCGGGATTGCTGGCGGATCGCAACTTGATTGAAGGGTCTGTGTGGAAGACGCCCGAGTCGGCCAGCATTTTCTCTAGGCGCGGTCGGTGAATCCGGCGGGGAGTTGACCGAGACGTCGCGGACCATTTGGCTAGGTTCACGGGTGCGGTTTCATTACGCGACGTCGGCGCCGCCCGAGGGCTGAAACGTTCGCTATCGGCCGCTCCCCAAAGCGTCCCGAAGCACCTGAATCGCCTTCGGCCCGACGCCGTGGAGCGCGGCCACCTCCTCGAGATCCCGGTTTCGCAGATCGTCGAGGCTCACGATGCCCACCTCGGCCAGCGCGTGCGTCGCCGGGGCTCCTTTCTTCGGCAGGGTTCTGGAGTGGCCTTGCGCTACTGGACGAGCAACTCTTCTTAGGCATCGAGCAGCGTGGTGATCCCGGACTCCAGCTCGGCCACGTCAGCGGCTGTCGCGTCGTTGGCGGCCACGCCAGCACAAACGCCCAGCGATCGTCCACCTCCATCCACCAGGTCCACCGATCGTCCTCCTCCTCCTGTGAGGTTGGGCGGCGCACACCTTTCCAGGCGCCATGCTCCGCAGCGACTTGCTGTGCGGTCTCGCTCGCGCAGGCGGTGCCCTCCGCGTCGTGCGTCGCGGCATCCGAGCTCGCGATCACCGAGATGCCGACCGAGGCGATCATGTTCTGGCTCTCCGTCCGCGACTCCACCAGGTCGAGCGTCTGGATGGCCGCGGGCTCCCGCCCGTCGTAGAAGGCGGTCTTGCGAGCCTTGTCGCATTCCGGTGTCGTCGGCGCCCACTCCGGCGTGTTCACGACGAGGGTGAAAGCCGAGACCGTCCAGATGCTGCCGTCCAGTTCGCACAGCGACGCGGGAGTTGCCACGAGCTGGTTCTTCGTGGCGCCGGCGTCGGCGTTCGAGCAGGCGCTGGATGCGGGCTGGGTTGTCGGCGTTGCCGTCGATTCGGCGCCAGCGCCGGCGCTGCAGCCCGAGATCACCACGGCGGAGGCGGCGAGGAGTGCCAGCCGTGCGACTGTCGCGGCGGCGGCGAGTGCGGGGCGACGTAGGTCTCGCGCCCGGTTCATGCTCGCACTCTCACACGGGAGCGCGCTCGGGTTCAAGCACCTGGGGCTGTCGACCTCAACAATCCGCTCCTGCCTTGCGCGATCAACAGGCGCCAATGAGTTGTGGTCGCCTGAACGTTGGTTGTCGCCCGCGCCCGATACTGTGGTGTCAAGAACGACGAGACGGGGAACAAATATGTCGGGGACGTCGCAGTTGTGGAAGCCGGACGCTGCGTTGGTTCGCGAGATCGAGGAACAGTTCTCCAGTGCCATCCTGGCTTATCAGGCGAAACCGACCTTGGTGACCGAACACGCGAACCATGAAGAGTCGATTCGAACAGGTGGCTACTCCAGTCGAACACTACTTGAGCTTGTGCAGAATGCCGCCGACGCCATGGCCGGGAATCCCGACGGCGCAGACATCGGACGAGTGGAGATTGTTCTTGACCCCGCCACGAAGACGCTTTACTGCGCCAACTCAGGCAGACCGTTTTCAAAGACCGGCCTCATCGCCATAACCCATGCGCACCTGAGCGCAAAACGCGGTGATGAGATCGGCCGGTTCGGACTTGGCTTCAAATCAGTTCTTGCAGTGACTGATTCGCCACAGGTGATCAGTCGGTCCGTTTCGTTCGAGTTCAATTCTGCCGAAGCGCAAGCTGCGATCGGCGGGATCGGGTCCTCCAGCCGTCGCTTGCCAGTCCTTCGCACGGCAACCCCGCTCGACGCTGCGGAGCTAATCAACTCGGACCGCATCGTGAGGGAGCTTGCGACCTGGGCGACAACGATCGTGCGTCTGCCTGATGTGGCCAGCGGGGATCGTCTGCGCAGAGAGATGGAGACCTTTTCATCAGAGTTCTTGTTGTTCGTTGGTGCAGTTCGTGAAGTCCGGCTCAGCGTGCTCGGTGACGGTGGCTTTGAGACAAGTCACACGTCTCGTGATCTTGGCGCAGGCCGCTTCAAGATCGAGAGACCTGATGGAGGCGGCGACGAGTGGCTAGTCGCGGAGGCTATGCACGCGCCGACTTCCGATGCGCGACGTGAAGTTGGAGAGGCCGTATCCCGGGCTCTCATTAAGGTCAGCGTAGCGGTGCCCCTAAAACCGCGGAGAGCGAACCCCGAAGCTGGCGATCTAGGAACCCAGACCGGGCAATTCTGGAGCTACTTTCCGCTACAAGACCGGACATCGGCGACGGGTTTTTTTAACGCTCCGTGGAGTGTGAATGACGACCGGACCACGCTTCTCCGCAACGGCTACAATCGAGAAATTCTGGCGACATTGGCCGCAATGTTTGTCGAGATCCTCCCGCGCATCAGCGCGAAAGACGATCCGGCGCTCCAGCTCGACTATCTGCCTGCCCGCGGTCGCGAAGCAATCTACTTTGGAGACGAGGTTTTGTGCGCGCTAGTTCCTCCGTTGGCGATAACCGCGGGACTCATTCCGGACGGCAACGGGGTGCTATGCGACCCGGCCAACCTGCGCCCGCTGGACCTGACGTGCGACTGGAAGATTCCCGAGATCGCCCACGAGGCGTGGGTGGCATCGCCCAACACTGACAAGGACGTTCCGCACTGGAGGTGCTATAGCTCGCCCCAGCGCATGGCAAGGCTTCGTCAGCTGTTCGCGGTCAGCGTTCATCCCGATCGGTTTGACGAGGATGGGCGCGAGATGAAGCGTGCTCTGGACTTGGCGCCGAAGCGGGGCATTCAAAGTTGGCTACGGGAATGGGCAGAAGGCACAGACGTCGAATCCGCAGCCAACGCGCTCAAAGTGGTCATCGCAAACAGAGGCCTGGATGGCGCGGAGGACGCCCGCGTCGTCCCAACAAATGACGGCCTTCGCGCGCTCCGAGACCGGAGTCTCGTGTTCCTGGCTCAGGCCGACGATCTTGAGATCGATGGTGCCGTGTTCGTCTCCCCTGAGTTTCTTGTGTACCCGGAAATCGACAAGACTCTGCGACGAGTTGGGTTTCGCGACCTCGATCCATTGGCGATTTTCACCGCTCGTCTAAGTCGGCTCACCTCCGCAAGCGACACGGAGCTCCAGACGAAGTTCTGGGATGCTGCGCTAGACGTCAACCTCCGGGAGGCGCTCGAAGCAATTCGGGCCAACCCGGCTGCTCAAGTGCTTGTGCCGACGCGAGACGGCGGCTGGCGGCTGCCTCAACAGATACTCGATCTGGACGGCGAACTGCCCGATGCGGACGAGGGACTACTCCTCGATCGGGCTCGCTGCCTTCCCGCTCTGGCTTATCACCTCGGTGTCTCAGATTCCCCTCGAATGAACTACTCCATCGAAGACGAGTTCGCTGCGAATGATTATCAGGACTGGGTACTGGCCGACTTGAATCGTAAATTGAGTCCTGGCGAGCGACCAATCGAGCGGATCGCCCTCTACTCGACGCGCGAGTATTCACCCGGGCCATTCTCGGCCCTGCCGTTCATGAAGGAATCGGGAGCCAGCGAGCAATTGCGCGAGGCGTGGACGAGGAAGTTGCTCGAGTTTGGGGATGCGCCCTGGGATTGTGAAGACACTGCTAGCGGCGTCTCGTACCGAGTTTCCTCTCCGGTTCGCTGGGCAGTTGACCAAGCCGGACTCCTTCGTAGCTCACTTGGGTATCGCGAGCCCAGCGAGTTAGTAGCTCCTTCCCTTGTTCAGTTTAAGGATCTACTTCCTCTCTACGAGGGGCCTCGGGGCATCGTCGACACGCTTCACCTTCCCACCGAGCTTGCTGAGGTTTCGGATTTGGCGCTGCGGGCTGCGCTTGATGTTGAACTTCTCCCGCCCCAGTTCCCGGACCTGTTGCTCACCGAGTTCATTCTGGAAGCAACCGCTCGTGCGTATGGCGGCACGCATCCAACGCGCATTCCTGCCCGGGTTGGGCGGATCATTGAATCCTGCCCAACCCGTTCCGTGTTCGTGGCCGTCGATGAGGAGCAGCGGAATTATCTTGCGCAGCACCAGCGTCCGTTCCTGCTAGGCACGGAGTCGCAGGCTGTTGAACTCGTCGACCGGGTTGGCTGTCTCCGATTCGAGGACAGTTTCACTTTCTCCACCCGAATCGAGGGCCAGCAAGATTCGGAGCGCCTACTTGACCTATTCACAGGACTACGCGGTTGGCAAGTCCGTGAGGATCTGAATAGCGTCAGCATCGCGAGGGCTCAGACGATCTCGAAGTGGGTCACGACCGAGGATGGGGTCGAAACTCAGTCATTGGATCACTATCGCGACGGCGTGACTCTCGTCATTGAAGCCGGCCTAGACGAGCGCGCTACCCTGCGTTTGGTCGGCGAAGCGTTCAACCTCGGCCTCAATAACGCGGACATCGAGCAGATTCTCCAGGTCGGGCTCAGCCACCAGCTCGAGCTGCTGCGTGAAGCGGCAGCGTCTGCGTCGACGAACGTTGACAAGCTCGAGGCCTACTTCGGAGACGATGACCTGCGGGAGAAACTACCGAAAGGTCTGTGGAACGGCCTCCAAGCGCAGGGCCTCATCGCGAGAGACACGTCAGTCGCGGGACTCTGTCTATCCGTCTACGGGAAAGACACAATAAGCGAGCTTGCAGATCTGTTCCGGCGCGCAGGATTTCCCGACGTCCCCACGCAGTGGGCTGGAGGCGGTGCAACGGTTTCTTGGTTGCGCAAGATGGGGTTTGCCTCGGAGTTTGCCGGCCAGCGCAGCCAACGGCAGGATGCTGAGTTTGTGGTGCCCGGTGCGACGCTACTCCCGGGGCTCCATGACTATCAGCGGCAGATTAGCGACGATCTTCGCAATGTACTCCTCGAGGTGGGCGAGGCGGGGCGACGGGCGAAAGCAATGGTCGAGCTCCCTACGGGTGCGGGCAAGACGCGAGTCGCCACTCAGACTCTTCTCCAGCTGTTTATTGACGGGGAACTTAGGGGACCGGTGCTTTGGGTTGCGCAGTCGCAGGAGCTGTGCGAACAAGCTGTCCAGACTTTCAGCGAAGTGTGGCGAGGGTTGTGTACCGAGCAACGAGTCGACTTGCCACTTACGATCGGTCGACTTTGGGAGAACAACAACGTCCACCGGCCGGACACCGACCTCAGCATTGTGGTTGCAACTGATGCCAAGCTCGAAGTCGTCCTCGACGGCGCCGAATACGAGTGGCTGAGTCAGGCAAGTGCAGTTGTCGTCGACGAGGGCCACGTTGCGGGAACTTCAACTCGCTACACGCGGATCTTCAGTTGGCTGGGTATCGATGGACGAAGGTGGGATCGGCCACTAATTGGCCTCTCGGCGACACCGTTCAAAGGAACGTCTGCGCAGGCGACCGATCAGCTTGCCGCCCGATTCGGTCGCCGAAAGCTTGTTGCTTTCGAGGTCAACCCCTATCAGGAGCTCGTCTCTCGGGGGGTGTTGGCGCGGGTAAGGCACCGAGTCCTGGAGGGGGCGAAGATCGACCTCTCCGAGGCTGAACAGACAGAAGCCAAACGCACGAACCGCATAAGTGGGACGGTGCTCGATCGAGTTGCTGCCGACCATGCCCGCATGGGCCTTCTCGTGAACAACATCCTCGATCTCAAGCCGGACGATGGAAGATCAGTACTCGTCTTCACGCCCAACGTTCTCTCTGCTCAGGTGCTCGCCGCAACGCTACGCTTCAGAGGCGTAAATGCCGCTTCCGTGAGCGGTCAGACCGGACGCCAAGAGCGTCGGGACGTGATCAAGGGCTTCAAAGACGGGGCTATTCAGGTCTTGGCAAACTGCGATCTACTCACCCAGGGCTTCGACGCGCCGGGTGTGACCGCGCTCTACATCGCGCGTCCGACTTTCAGCCCCAATGCCTACATCCAGATGGCAGGACGAGGACTGCGTGGGCCGAAAAACGGCGGCAAGGAGGAGTGTTTGATCGTAGACATGGCAGACAACTTCGGCAGTGCGGACATCAACAGTCTCCTTGGATATCGCGAGTACGAGGAGCTTTGGCAGGAGCAGGAGTCTTGATTCTCAGCCCGGACTTGCACGACATCGAGACCAGCGCTCAGAGCGGTGCCGAGCGACGCATAGCTCGGCTACTGCACTCGATTCCCAGCGCTGATGCGGTCGCATTTCATTCAATCAAGCTTCGTTCGCACGAGTACAAGCAAATGGCGGAAGCAGACTTCGTAGTGCTGTGGAAGGGCGTTGCGATCGTGATCGAGGTTAAAGGTGGCGGTGTCAAGAAGTTCGAGGGAGCCTGGTACTCGATCGATAGAAACGGGGACCCGCATCGCTTAGGAACGTCGCCTATGGAGCAAGCGCGTTCAGCAATGTTCGCTCTCAAAAAGATCCTCGACGAAGATGGGCTTGGGTGGTTCCCCGCGGCAGCGGTGGTAGTCACCCCGGATATTGACGGGCCGCCCTCATCTCCCGAGTGGAAATCGAGCCACTGGCTCGCGAAGGACTCCATGACAGGAGCTGTGCTTGCCAGCGCGCTAGACGTCATTGCTAAAACTGCTCCGGCGGCTCCCCGCAACGCACGTCCCGCGCGGGCTCAAGAACTCCGAGCTCGGCTCTTCGGAGAGTTCTCACGATTGCCGGTTATCGACGCCCAGCGCGGCGCTGTAATCGATGAACAGAACACTGCGACGGAAGAGCAGGCGCGAGTCCTCGCAGGACTAGCTAAAAATCAGCGAATCGTCGTGCGGGGGGGAGCAGGAACTGGAAAGTCCGTGGTGCTGGCCGAGGCTGCGAAACAGGAGGCTGAAGCTGGACGGTCCGTTCTCGTGACTTTCCGATCAAAAGGGCTTAGGGGCTTCTTCGAACCGCGACTGGCCGGTCGCGATATAGAGATTCTTGAGTTTGACTCGCTGTCGACCACCAGACGATTCGACGCTGTTCTCGTTGACGAAGCGCAGGACCTTATGTCTGCAGAGGCGATGGATATTCTCGACCGGCTGGTGATCGGCGGGCGCTCGCACGGTCGATGGCGAATGTTCTTGGACCCGAATAATCAGGCTCAAGTTCATGGACGCTTCGATGCTGACGTTCTGGAGCTCGTCGCCTCGGATGCGATGGAGTACAACCTCAGCAAGAACGTGAGAAACACGAGGGCAATCGTTCACATGGTCCAGGAGTATCTGGGCGCAGACGTAGGCGATCCCGGAATTGTGAATGGCGAGCGGATCCGTTGGGAATGGACCCCCGAAGGCGGGACGCTCGGCAGGGCACTCGAACTCGCAAAAGAGTTGAAGCGAGATGGGGTGCGACCCATTGACGTTTGGGTTATCCCCGTCTCGGCAGATGGCGACTTCGACGAGTCTCACGATGGGTTCCGTGTCTTGAGTCCCCGCGTGGGTAAGGGGCTCGAGGCGGAGCACGTCATCGTTTGTGACCTACCGGCCGTATACGACGACGCGACCCTTGCTGCTCTATATGTCGCGGTGACAAGGGCGCGGGTGACATTGCAGGTCGTCGCCAGTCCGGCCGACAAGAAACGGCTGCAGGCGCTTGAGCGGGTTGCCGGGCGTACATCATGAGGCTAACTCCATCCCAAGACGAAGCACTTTCTCATCTCCGGCGGGCATACCTGGGGCCTGAGCAAGGGGACACGGAGATCCTCATTAATCGCCCATCCCTCCAATACACAGTTGGGATGTTGTTTCCTGCCGCGGGCTCCGGCCTCCCGCATGTGGGTATGCCAGACGCGCAGGAGTTCATGCTTGCCGATGTTGAGGAAGGCGATGTGGAAGAAGATGGAGCTGTGCCTCCACTTGCCGAAGACTGGCGGCCATCTTCCGCAGCACTATCTTTCGTCACGAATACCGAATCGCTCACGTGTGACTTTTCGGCGGCCACCTACTCACCCATCGTCGATGACGGCCCATTGCGCTGGCAGCGGGCGGGCCATAGGTTCGCCGTGATTGAGCTCGTTCGCAGCAGCTCTCCACATCGTCAGATTGATGCTGGCGGAGTCCCAGTAGAGATCGGGTCCCGGTGGCGACAGTACGGAGATGGCTGGCTCGTAACCGTTCACGTGCGCTTGCTAGCGAAGTCGACTGGCGATGATCGAGATGACATTGCGCGAATGTTATTTCAAGTAAATCTCGGCGCACGCGCTACCGAGGGAGGAAGGATCCTCGAGTACGACGTAGGTCGGACAATCGACACCGACGTCGAGGCGCGAGAATTGCGGCTTAGGTACCGCAACCAGAAGGTCTTCGGCATCGGGCACGGCATGGCCGCGGGATGGGACCTGGACGAGTCGGGCCTGTGCACGCGAGTGTTTCTCGACCCCGTGCCGCACTTCGTCGTGCCAGCAGTCGAGCAAGCCCTCGACGAAGACTTTGAGCTTTCCGGGGAGGCGATGAAATCGCTGGATCTGGCATTCCTCGAATCGATCGATCAAGACCCACAGGCTGTGACCGCGGCCCTGGCCGAATTCGTTCAATCATTCGCCACATGGGCCGATGAGCAAAGCAGAGCAGCGCTGTCGCTCGGGGATGTAGCGTGCTCGATAGCTGATCGGTCTCAGACTGCTGCGGGCCGTATGCGAGCGGGCGTCGAGCTCCTTGGGCATCCTGAGCGCGCGGAGCTCAGAGTGGCATTCGCGCTTGGAATGGCCGCGATGCGGTTGCAAATGCGCCAAGCAGCAGTCGGACGTGGAGAGGTAGATCCCATCCCGTTATGGCGGCCGTTCCAGCTTGGTTTTCTGCTGGTCGGACTCGCATCTTCTACTGATGATGCACACCCAGACAGAGAGATCGTCGACCTCATCTGGTTTCCGACTGGAGGTGGGAAAACGGAGGCATATCTTGCGCTCGCTGCTGTCGTCATTTTCCTTCGTCGCTTGCTCTACGGTCAGCTAGGGGCAGGTACGGCCGTCATCACGCGTTACACGCTGCGACTACTGACTTCGCAGCAATTTCAGCGGGCGGCCTCACTAATCTGCGCGATGGAACTGCTCCGCGGTTCCGACGACCGCGCCCGCGGCATGGCGCGATTCTCGATCGGTTTATGGGTCGGCAATGAAGCTACGCCCAGAGATCGTGCGGCGGCAAGGCACTCGCTCGAGCGTCTATACAAGGCCCGTCATCCGCGTGATGCCAACGAATTTCAGATCATGGAGTGCCCATGGTGCGCGACCGATCTCGTGCCCGAGGACAAGGACGACACTAGACGTGCATATGGTGCGCGGCTAATGGGCAACGATGTTGTTTTTCAGTGCATCAACCCTGCGTGCGAGTTTTCGCGTCGAGAGCTGCCGATGGTAGTGGTGGATGAGGTGCTTTATGACGAACCGCCGACGTTCCTCCTTGCCACCGTCGACAAGTTCGCTCGACTCCAGTTCAACGAACGTG